>OIWU01000020.1_pt1 | contig 220022 bp, 183 predicted proteins | sample 1587711 | NCBI WGS metagenome assembly OIWU01 (sample SAMEA3888909, study PRJEB22519) | human gut metagenome | biome: human gut; feature: human-associated habitat; material: faeces | place: Denmark | collected 2010 | reverse complement strand
CGGCTTTGGCGACGATGGCGTCGATCTGTTCCTGAGTAAATTCTTGCGCCATTACAGAGGTAAGCGGAAAAAACGCAGCGATAACCGCCATGGTTAATGGAAGTTTTTTTATCATTGTCATGAGTTTCTCAATATAGGTTAATTTTATTCAGACAATAACCAGCCTATTCTGAGCTGACAGAATATGTCGCTATCATCAGAACAAGTTATTTTTTATTTTGTACGGTCACAGAGGCATTACACAATTATCGCGACTCTTCCTCCTTCACTAATATTAAACAGGTGGCACAATAGCAGAACCATCCGCACAGCGGATTGTTCATCTATAGACAGTCAAACAGATAGCCTTGCGGCGCAGACAGCATAAATACAACACGAACCAATAAACACTATTTTTCGGCAGCGGATAAACAGCGGAATACATGCCCCCGCAGGGGCATGTCAGCCAAATTTAACCAAAGATATAGGTATTGACGAGATTTTCGAGTAATTCCTGACGCCCGCTGTGATGCTGCGGATTCAGATTATGCTGCTCAGCGTACCGGGCAATATTATCCAGCGACATGCGGCCGGCCATAATTTGTTGCCCCAGCTCGCCCTGCCAGCCGGCATAGCGTTTTGCCAGAGCCCGATCGAGCTTGCCATCCTCAATCATGCGCGCGGCCAGCTTGAGGGACAGCGCCATCACGTCCATGGCGCCAATATGGCCATAGAACATGTCGTATTTGTCGGTGCTTTGCCGGCGAACTTTGGCGTCAAAGTTCAGGCCGCCGGTGGTGAATCCCCCGGCTTTGAGGATCTCGTACATCACCAGAGTATTTTCTTCCACGCTGTTCGGGAACTGATCGGTATCCCAGCCGAGCTGCGCATCGCCGCGGTTGGCATCAACGGAGCCGAAAATGCCCAGCGCGATGGCGCTGGCGATTTCATGGTGGAAAGAGTGCCCCGCCAGGGTGGCGTGGTTGGCTTCAATGTTCACCTTGATCTCATTTTCCAGACCAAACTGCTTCAGGAAGCCATACACCGTCGCGACATCGTAATCGTATTGATGCTTGGTGGGCTCCTGCGGTTTCGGCTCGATAAGCAGCGTGCCGCCAAAGCCAATCTTATGCTTGTTCTCCACCACCATCTGCAGGAAGCGGCCAATCTGCTCGCGCTCCTGGCGCAGATCGGTATTCAACAGCGACTCGTAACCTTCGCGGCCGCCCCACAGCACATAGTTTTCGCCGCCGAGCTGGTGAGTGGCGTTCATGGCGGTCACCACCTGCGTGGCCGCCCAGGCAAACACCTCCGGATCGGGGTTGGTCGCCGCCCCGGCGCCGTAGCGCGGGTGGGTAAAGCAGTTGGCGGTGCCCCACAGCAGTTTCACGCCGGTTTGTTGCTGTTTCTCCGCCAGCACTTCGGTCATCACGGCGAAATTATGCAAATACTCTTTCAGCGACGCGCCTTCTGGCGAGACGTCGACATCATGGAAGCAGTAATACGGCACGTTGAGCTTGTAGAAAAATTCAAACGCCACGTCCGCTTTGCGTTTGGCCATTTCCAGCGCATCGCCCGCGGCCTGCCAGGGACGCTCAAACGAGCCGGCGCCAAACATATCCGCGCCATTCCAGCAGAAGTTATGCCAATAACAGGCGGCAAAACGCAGATGATCTGCCATGCGTTTTCCCAGCACGATTTCATCCGGATTATAGTGGCGAAACGCCAGCGGATTATCGGTTTTAGGTCCGGCAAAAAGAACGCGTTCGAGCTGGTCAAAATAAGTTTGCATGATGAACTCCGAAATTGAGGAAGCCGAAAATTAACAACTGTGACACATCGTGTATTCTCATCGTCGGTTGCTCAATTACGTTATTTCACTCTGCGATTGAGAAAATGCTCAAATGTGAGCCATCTCGCAAATAAAACTATTTTAAATATCTCGCTTCGCGCGCGTATAGCGTACACTTCCTGGGGAATTCAGGTGAACATAGCGAATTAAAATGCCGGTTTTGTCACATTGCATATCTGTCAGAAAATTAGCGGCGGATAACGATTCAACGCAGGTGATACAGGCCTTTGCTTCGAGGATCACAGAAGTAAAAAAACATAATTACTTAATTTAAAAACGTAATAGATTCTTCCAGGTCAACTGTGTCAGAAAGTGTTTCACCTACACAAAACAAACCGGAGTCTGCTTAGAATGAGTAAAAACATAATGCACAGTCGGCATGATGAATATCATAAATTAACCCGCGGAGAACGAATTGGTTATGGCATGGGCGACTTTGCGCAAAACCTGGTTTTCGGCACCATTGGGGGTTTTCTGGCTTTGCATATGCTGACGGTAAATACCATCAGCACGGCAACGGCAGGCTTTATTTTTCTTTTTGTCCGTATCATTAATGTGTTTTGGGATCCGATGGTCGGAACCTACGTGGATAAACGAACCTCGAAAGCAGGAAAATATCGTCCCTGGCTGTTACGAGCCGGCGTGCCGCTGGTGATCCTGTCGGCATTACTGTTCGCGCCCATCCCCGGAGTAAAAGGTTCGGTGGCTTTCGCCTTTATTATTTATCTGGCGCTGGACCTGGTTTATTCCTTAGTTAATATTCCCTATGGCTCGCTGAATGCCTCGCTGACCCGCGACCCGGAATCGATCGATAAGCTGACCAGTACCCGTATGATGCTGGCCAACAGCGCCAACCTGCTGGTCTATACCCTGTTCCCGATGTTTGTGCAGATGGCGGCGCCGAAAGATCGCAGCCTGAAAGACACCGGCTTTTTCGGCCTTGAGCTGAATCTGGGCAACTATACCGATCCGTCGGCGAACTACGCCTGGTTTGGCGTGTACGCCATCTATATGATCATCGGCGCGGTGGCCCTGTTTATCTGTTATAAATTCACCAAAGAACGCGTTGTCGCGACCGCCGAGCAGACCGCCAACGTCAAAACCACCGACCTTTTCCACGAGCTCAGACATAACCGCCCGCTGGTTATTCTCGGCATGTTCTTTATGCTGGCCTTTACCTTCATGTTCTTTATGAACACCGTTAACGGCTTCTTCAACCAGTACGTCGTCGGCCACTCCGAATGGATGGGCGCGGTGGGTCTCGTCGCGTCTATTCCCGGCATCGCCTTCCCGATTTTCTGGCCGAAACTGAAAAAAATCTTTGGTAAAAAAGGCTTCTTCCATCTGTTCCTCGCCATGTTCATCGTCGGCGAACTGCTGACCTACGTCTGGTCCCGCGAAGGGATGCACGACGCCCTGTGGCTGGCCTATATCGCCACCTTTATTAAACAGTGGGGCTTAACCTCCGCCACCGGCTTTATGTGGGCGCTGGTACCGGAAGTCATCGCGTATGGCGAATTAAAATCTGGCAAACGCAATGCCGCCATTATCAATGCCATTATGGGACTCTTCTTCAAGATCGGCTTCACCATCGGCGGCGCGATCCCGCTGTGGCTGCTGGCGGTGTATGGATTTAATGAAAGCGGCGCCGTGCAGAGCGCCAGCGCCATCGACGGGATCATTATGACCGCGGTGTGGATCCCGATTGCGCTGGCCGCTATTTCGATGGTGATCATGCAGGTTTATCCCATCTCCGATAAACATGTTACCGACATCAACCGTCAGCTGGATGAGATCCGCGTGTAGTTAAAAAAATTATAAATCAGACCGATTCGTCACTTTCCATTTTAAAAGGTGTAATGAAATGTCACTTATTCAAAACCCGATATTACGCGGCTTTAATGCCGACCCCAGTATTATTCGCGTCGAGGATACGTACTATATTGCCAACTCGACGTTTGAGTGGTTCCCGGGCGTGCGTTTACATGAGTCGAAAGACCTGAAAAACTGGAACCTGCTGCCTTCGCCGCTCTCCACCACCACCCTGCTGGACATGAAGGGCAACCCCTCCTCCGGCGGCATTTGGGCGCCGGCGCTCTCCTGGGCCGATGGGCAATTCTGGTTAGTGTATACCGATGTGAAGGTCACCGAAGGCGCCTTTAAAGACATGACCAACTATCTGACCACCGCGAAGGATATTCGGGGCCCGTGGAGCGACCCGATCAAGCTGAACGGCGTCGGGTTTGACGCCTCGCTGTTCCATGACGACGATGGCCGGAAATATATCGTTCAGCAAACCTGGGATCACCGGGAGTACCATCACCCCTTCGATGGCATTACCTTAACGGAGCTGGATACCAACACGCTGAAGTTAATGCCGGAAACCGCGCGCACCATCTACCGCGGCACCGCCGTGGCGCTGGTCGAGGGGCCGCACCTCTATAAACTGAACGGCTACTACTATCTGTTTGCCGCCCAGGGCGGCACCGTGTTTACCCACCAGGAGGTGGTGGCGCGGTCGAAAACCCTCGAGGCCGACAGCTTCGAAACCGAACCGGGCGACGTGTTCTTAACCAACGTCGACACGCCGGACAGCTACATCCAGAAACAGGGCCATGGCGCGCTGGTCTCCACTCCGGAAGGCGAATGGTATTACGCCTCGCTCTGCGCCCGGCCGTGGAATCGCCCGGGGGAATCCATCTACGACCCGCGCGGCTGGTCAACCCTCGGCCGGGAAACTGCGATCCAGAAAGTGTACTGGGACGATGAGGGCTGGCCGCGTATTGAAGGCGGTCACGGCGGGAAGACCTTCGTCGAAGGGCCGAAAGACGCCATCTTCACCGAAAGCGCCAGCGATAACAGCCAGCAGGATGACTTTACGTCGCCAGCGCTCGACCCGAACTGGAATACCCTGCGGGTGCCGTTTACGGCCAAAATGGGCACCACCGGCAACGGCAAATTAACCTTAATCGGCCAGGGTTCGTTAGCCAATACGCATGACCTGTCGCTGATTGCCCGCCGCTGGCAGGCCTTCTATTTTGACGCCGCGGTGAAGGTGAAATTCGAGCCCTTCAGCTATCAGCAGATGGCCGGGTTAACGAATTACTATAACGACCGCCACTGGAGCTTTGTCTTCCTGACCTGGAATGAAATTAACGGCAAGGTCATCGAAGTCGGCGAAAATAACCGCGGGAAATACACATCGTACCTGAAAGATAACGCCATCAAGGTGCCGGACGGCGTCGAATACGTCTGGTTCCGGACCAAAGTCCGCAAGCAGACCTACAGCTATGAATACAGCTTCGATGGCGTGACCTTCACCGAGATCCCGGTCCAGCTGGATGCCGCGGTGCTGTCCGATGACTATGTGTTGCAGAGCTACGGCGGGTTCTTTACCGGGGCGTTCGTCGGCCTGGCGGCGGTAGACTACGCCGGGTACGGCACCCAGGCTGAGTTTTATCAGTTCGAGTATCAGGAGCTGGGCGATAGGTTAGCGGCCGATGGCAGCTACAGCTGGGAGGCTGGCGAGACGCGGGATAAGTAAGAGTGTGTGAGCCCACGCTACCGGTAAGGTAGCGTGGGGTTAGTGGTGTGTTTGATGAACGTAAAGCGAGCGCTGTCGGATGTCAGTCTGCAGGGCGCAGCCGGGCCTTCAGCTCTTCGGGAGTAAACGGCGGATCTCGCCGGTGCAGCATTGCATGGCAGTTGGGACATACCGGGATCAGATCGGTTTCTGGGTTCAGACGGTAGTCCTGCTTTATCCCGGACAGCGGAATGAGATGGTGGATATGGATAAAGCCCTGGCCGATATCGCCATAGCGGCTGGCCATATCCAGACCGCATACCTTACACTGGCAGCCGTGCAGGCGAAGCGCCGCCTGACGAGCCTGACGGTCGCGCTCATAGCGATTGACCACCACCTGCATCGCCGCCCCTTCCACGTACTCCATGGTCGTCTGCCCCTCATCGGGGAAAAGCGCAACCTCGTCATCGCCAGCGCCCTGCGACGCGATCGTAAATCCTTGCTCCAGTAACAGACGCACGCATTTGGATTTAATCCCCCCGCTGAAATCCGCCGGGGTAAATTCCGTCCCCGTCGCAAACGTGGCCGCTAACCCGACGATGGCTTTTGAAGGATACCGACGCCCCTCAAATTCGATCTCATACAGACGCGCGCTTTTAAACTGATGCGCAACGCCTGCATCATAAGCGCGAATGGCGGCGATGATGCATTCTCTGGATAAATGGTCCGGTAGTTTTTTCATAAGACATAGCTATCTGATGGCGCGAAGCTTGAGTATAAATAGAAAGCTATGGGCTTTTCGAACAAATAACTGGCAGTGATAATTAAATAGCGATCCACGTAGAATCGCCGCATCTGGTAGGTTGATCGGCAAGGATTTTGCGAGCATCATCGCATTTATTTAGCTGCCAATATCACGCTATGCCCTCCAGCATGACCCTGCAACACGCGATCGAGAACATCACCATCTGGCGCAAAGGCGAACAGCGTGCACCGCATAAACCACTGCTGCTGCTGTACGTCCTCTCACAGTACCAGCGCGGCCATGCGCGGATGTTCGACTACGCCTCAGAGATACGCGATGAGCTGCATAGCCTGCTGGAACGCTTTGGCCCGCAGCGCCGCCAGTACCGGCCGGACATGCCCTTCTGGCGCCTGAAAGGCGACGGCTTCTGGGAGCTGCACAACAGCGAACAGTGCTCAACCCAGGGCAGCCGACAGCCGCCCGGCAAAGAGCTGGAGCTCTGTCAGGTCGCCGGCGGCTTCGATGAGCCGCATTTTGCGCTACTCAACAGAAATAAGAAGCTGATCAATACTCTCGCCCATCAGATCCTCGAAGCGCATTTCCCGGAGAGTATTCAGGAAGAACTGGCAGAAGAGATGGGGTTTGATCTGCAGCAGATCCGTAAAGAGCGCGACCCGCATTTTCGCCAGCAGGTGCTGCGCGCCTATAACTATGAGTGCGCGATCTGCGGCTTCAATATGCGCCATGATAATACCTCCGTCGCCCTGGAAGCGGCTCATATCAAATGGAAGCAACACGGCGGCCCCTGCGAAATCCCTAACGGCCTGGCGCTCTGCGCGATTCACCATAAGGCTTTTGATAAGGGATCCATTGGTCTGGATGAGGATATGCGCATCCAGGTTTCGCCGGCGGTGAACGGCGGGGGCATCGTTGGCAGGCTGTTCTGGGATTTTGATGGTAAGCCGATTACCTTGCCGCAGGGGAAAGCATGCTATCCGCAGGAAGGGTTTGTGGCATGGCACCGGCGGGAGGTGTTCAGGGGATGAGGGGGGATGGTGATAAGCGGGTTTCGATGCTACCTTCTCGCTCCTGAACATCAACGGACCCTTTAATGTCTGCGCCACCATCGTCTTTAAGATACATATACGGAGGAATTGGCATCTCATTTGCTCCTCATCGTTGAAATTAACTGCAATGTAATAATGTAGAGTACAGCTGAAAGGAATATCACTATTACCAGCAATATATAAAAGAAAGTGTCATACATCGTATCGGCGTTCACACTCCCGAACAAGAAGTGGCAAACATCCCTTGCGATATCATAATCGAGATAGTTTTCCGGCCTTGGAAGTGCACATCCCAGAAGCAAAAACAGCAATATAATATAAATAATTTTACTTATATTATGGGCAAGAGATGTTAGAGCCAATGGCAACTCCTTATTGACCGCACCCTTAATCTCTTGTCCCTTTTGTGAAAACTAGTTTCCTTCATTGCGGTCAACAATCCAGTATTTCCCCAAGGGCAGCGGTCCATCTTTCACGACTGCGCTGCATGCTGCTTTATTGCGATATACGCCCCGCCCTGAATGCGCCATAAAAACACCGACATCGTAAAAATTAAAAAGGCGCATAATCGGCACCATTTAATATCAACTTTCCCTGTAGAGACATGGCATACCATCGTTCCTTAATGATTTGAGATATGTTAGCGGTTGGTTTAGAAAGGTTACAGACTTAGGCTATGATTTTCAGATAATATTATGCGGAGTCACTTTCGCAACCACCACCATAACCACAGCAATCAGTGTTAGCTTATTAAGCAAATGAAAAACATGCTGACACAATATCGTCTTCTTGTATTGAGCAGTGCTCCAGGACGGTCAATAATCAAGAGTTGACCTGCTGGTACCAAGCCTCTCCTTAGGGAGCACTCTATATGTTCTACAGTTGCGGTAAGGAACTCATTTCACGCCCGGGATGAAGGGCGCTTATTTCTGCTTACTTTGCTGGCTTAACATCTGTCACCCACGTAGGGAGATCCCACGTGCCACCGAGATGGAGATAACGGCACATTCCGGTCGTTGCTTCGCGACTTTTGCGGAACGTCTCGCCATCCCAAACCCAGCTTGCCGATCCCCAGCAATCCCCAAGGCCACGGCCTTTCTGGCTCATGAAAATAACGCCATCGCCATAATCAGATCCAGAAACCGTGATGAGCTCCGGTTTCCCCGCTAGTTTACTGTCCACCACCCAGTAACCATATCCTTCGTTATACGCCGCCCGCCAACACAGCGCAGAAATCAGAGAATGCACATTATCCAACGGCGTCAGGCTGATGGTCTCGGCTTCCTGTTCTTCTGAAGGCTGGATGCGATCGCACCAGTCATCTTCGCGCAGGGTCGCGAGAAGCTTTGGTTTCAGCACCGCGAGCTCAGGCACTGTAAGGGGCCTTTCCTGCGCTTTCTCGGGCTTCACCTGGTAAATAACCGGGGCAGGAACGGCAGCCTGGACGCTACTTTCCGGCTTATCGCCTTTTTTGGTTAATGCGCCGGGCGTTCCGATGCGCCCCTGAACATCATCCATTTTCAGCAGCACCGCATAAGCGCCTTCACCAGAGAGAACAAACGGATCGGGCCCGCCTTTAAACTCAACTTTTCCGCTGCCTTTGACTGCCGCAATAATGTCCCGGGTCTGTTTGACCGACAGCCGCCAGTTACCTTCCTTATCAGGCTTTACACCACCTGCCAGCTGGTCATTAATCAAGAGTGTCAGCTTTGAAGGCTGGGGGGCGCCATCTGATTGAAGCTCCGCCAGCATCACCTCTCCCGACACCGATGTCCCCGCGCCAGCCTGACGGGTCAGCAGTACCGATCCCCCTTTTCCTTCCTCCGGACTATATCCCGCCGCCCGGCAGGTCAGCGTGTTTTCACACACCACTTCCCAGTCCTTATGGCTGAAGGACACGCCGCTTTCCTGCGCCATCAGCGGGGCGCTCAGTATCGCCAGAGCCAACAGCCCTTTCCTAGCTTCATTTTTCATACCATCTCTCCATAATGGGTAATGATTATAGTCTGATTAATACACACGATAGAGAGAAGCTTTACCCCCTGGTAAACAAGCATTTTCAGACAATAACAATTAGTGATGGTCCCCAGCCATTCCCCCGCAGCAGTTCGCGGAAGGATGTGATGAAACGATTGGTGTTAGCCCTGAATTATTAGTGACTGGAGAAGGAGATAGTACCTCAATGAGCCTATGATGCCGCTGCAAGAGACTTTCACTATCAATACCCACGTTTCGTTGTTCGTTAAATGATAATTGCAGGACCTTCGATAGTTGGTTGCTGTTCTTCAGGTGCACGGCATTTCCGTCAGATCGGTATGAGAGTACTGAAGACACTTAACAACGACACAAGTCACAGGTTCCTTTTGCGCAAAAGGATAATCATCAGAAAAATAAGGCTAGGGCCATTTGAATTTACAAGTTAAAGTAACAAAAATCAATAGTTCAATTACTATAAAGAGACTTCAAGTTTTGGATGCGTTTTAAAAAAGTATATTGCAACAAACACCATCATTAACCTTTCCATCAGAAAAAAAAGCATTTTTATTTGATTTATAATTTCACAAACTGATATGATAAAATTAATTTGACGCTTCTTATTCAGGAATAACAAATGGACACAAAAACCTTTAAATATCGCAAAAACACCATGACAGAGACACTCTATAAGTTAACCAAGAGGAAAATTTATTTTATATTTAACAACCTGACTAAAATTAGTGCATTACTTATAGCAATAGGATTCATTAATCTCTGGGCATATCTTTATAGAATTGAACAGTTGGATCTCCTAACGTTATTTCTTTCTAGCCCTTCGACCCTTCTTGCAATTTTTGCTTCTCTTGCCCTCATCATCATAGCGTGGATATCATTACTATTACTACCAACTATTGTTTACTCTTCCCTAGTAACTATAATTCCCAAGAATAACGCAAAACGTGTAATTTCACATTCAATAGCAATCAGTATCATTTTATCAGTACTTGGCACTTCAGACATGTCAACCGCCATTGGCCTGTTAATATTTACTATCACATGGTACATCTGTTATTTTACATGGCTATATATTAAAAATAGAAACATGAATTTTTTAGGGACATTTTTTATAAGTGTATATTTAAATATTTTTATAATTATAATTATAAGGTTAGTCTATAATCTAGCGGCACTATCTGACATTCACAAGTTAGGTAAAATAACAATATTATTATTTTACATTGCTGCAATATATTACCCTTTAATCATAAGAAACATCCCTTCAGCCAAATGGAAAACAAAAAAGAAAAAGTTAATAACCCAATCTTCAATATTATTATTGATCATTTTGTATCCTACAATAGTAATTACCCCGGGCTTGATGAGCAAATTAAATAATTATACTATATACCTCGCAGGTCTTCGAAGCGATGAAAAATCATGGTATAAGCTCACCATTTCAAATTACCCTTCTGGTTGGTTAGAGCATAACTGGGAAATCAAATCATCAAAACAGAAGGAAATATGGGTGCAAGGATACCCAACAATACAAAATAGCATTATTAAACTTATCTGCCCTGAGAAAGTACACTATCAAATGAATATATATTTATCGACCAGATTGAATATATTTGCAAAGGAAAGAGAAGGATCAATGGATACAAAATCATGTATTTTAATTAAAAATAACACCACCCCTTCTGTAAAAATTACAGAAAATAAAACAGCTCCATAGAATTAAACTTTCGGAGGCAAGAAGCTTCTATATGGCTAGGAAGAATTAGAGAGTCAGTGCCACTCCTGCAATATATTAAACAAGGAATGGCACACATCTGTAAGTATCCATGTTATAATCACTACAAAAACAACTATTCAACTTTAGCGTTCTCCTGACATACAGAGTTATGCGTAAAAAAGAGAGTAAATCATCAACACTTCACCAATTGAGTTGCTTAGTTACCTTAACCCCATTCCGATTAAAGAAAAGTGTATCCAGCAGATACGTCTATATCCTTATTTTACGATTCCGAAACCAAACCTTTCGTGAAAGCACATAATTTAAAACTTAACAAGACATTTAGAATAAATGAAATTACCAGTAACGCAGTTAACACAGTACTGGTAATAATATCATTTAATTCACACCTAATGCCTTGTACACCGCATCCACAGGGTCAGCATAAAAGCTTACCTGGAACTTGGTAAATAACTCAGTCGGTACGGTCGGAATATCCATAGCAGACGCCATAGGGAGCAGTACCTTTTTAGCACCGCTATCGAATGCTACCTGCAGGCATGCAGCTAAATCCTGAACGGGATTCGTCACGCCGCCCAATGTCATGCCGCCCAATACGACCATTTGTTCCTGAACCGGTTTTGCCAGCAATATGGAACAGAACGCGATTAACGCGGCCAGACTGGTGGTAGTACTCGGTCCTGTGCTGTGCATCTCCACCACATGTAGATGATATTCATGTTCAGAGAATTTAGCCGCAGCACTGATACGACCTAAGTTACCTTTGAAGTAGTCAAAACCCACGCGGATCGCTTCTTTCGCTGCTGTATTCGACCCTAAACCTGATACCGCATGTTTGCCATTACCGGCAGTCATCTGCGTTTCAAAACGATAGAGGCCCGTCATACCTGAATCAGCCTGCGTGACCAGATGCACTACGCCAGGTTTCGGCATACCGGCAGGAATCAATTCACTTCCGCCCTGCTCAGGTACGCTCACGAAGAACTCTTCCAGGCTCTCATTATCGATATAACTGAAGTTCACATCGAAGAACTCCAGGCCACCGAGTTTCTTGAGCTGCTCTTTAACGCGACGGCGGACCTCCAGTGCATAGGTCAGACAAACCCGTACATCTTCTTTATCGTAAGCACCGTCCGGGTGCAGTAGCTTCAACAGACCGGATACCGTGCGGCGTACGGCAATCACGTCACGCTGATTGAGGTTATTTCCCAGCTTGAAGAATTTATCAATTGCATCGGAGAAGCTACGTTTACGCATTTCGCGCATGTATTCAGCGAGGTAATCTGTAATCAAACCATAGCGATTGGTGAAAAACTCCGGACGCATCTTTGGAATTTCCCAACCAGGAATATAAGCATGGAAGCGGTCAAAAAATGCAGTATCAATCATCGCATCCGGAAACGGTGCAAGCAGATGACTGGTTTTGACCAGCGTGTCCACGCTCTGGTTAATGTTGCCGACAAACACCATGGAGGCTTTACCTTCGATGGAATCTCGACCACGAGAGAACGAACCTGACGCCATGTAGTCCTTCATGATCTGCACGCCATCTTTGTCTTTGAAGGTAATCCCTGCCACTTCATCAAACGCGACGACGTCCCACATACCCACAAGACCAATCTGCCGGCTGGCCATGTTGTAAAACAAGTTCGCTACCGTGGTTTGCCCGCCAGATACCAGCAGAGAGTTAGGGGAGCATTCTTTATAAACATGGCTCTTACCGGTACCACGTGGTCCAAGCTCACAGACGTTATAGTTGTTTTCCACAAAGGGAATCATGCGAGTAATCAGATGCCACTTGGTACGCTGTTCAATATTCGCAGGCTCCATCCCGACAGAACGTAACAGCACGTCAATCCACTGGTCACGATCAAACTGCTTGCGGGCCTCAAATACCTCGTCCATATCCATATTTGGCATCTGGATCGGCTTCAGTGTGAACAGCGAGAAAGGAGACGTTTTTTGCCCTTCTTCATAAAAGTAGTTCACGGTGATCATGCACCAGATACCACCCGTCAACAGTTTCTCATTGTCTTTCACCATCTGAGACGGCACCAGGGCATCTTTAATACCGAGGTTAGAAAGCTGGGCTTCGTAAACGTCTTTCTTCTGGTTTAGCTTTACCGTGACCTTATCGATAATTTTGTAAGAACCACGCTCGCGAATCAGTGATTTCACTTTTTCTGCTTCATCCGGGCGGACGTAGTTATCAGAAAGAATACGCTTAACCGACTGTAGCCCCTGCTCGACAACCTCATCGTCATCGGAGGCACAGTACATACCGAGTAGATATTCCAGTACGTAAACCGGAACATTAGCCCCTTCTTTAAGTTGCTTAGTCAGATCCTTACGCACCACGCGACCGCGAAAGTGCTGATTCAACAATGAATCCAGGTCCTGAGCCAACACAGAGGCCGTTTCCATGTTACTGGCTGAGTTATCCTGCTGTTGCATAACGCCTCACTTAAAAGAAGTCATCCTGAAATGCCAGGTCGATCGTGATCGGGTAGCGACCATACTCTGTTGCACTGTCCGCATTCTCCAGGATCAGAACATATTTGTTTTTACGATTGAATGCCGTCCCCATGAGTTTCATGGTTACATCGCGGGTGCGTTTACCCATATCTTCGTTATCACTGTCGAAGCATACTGTTTCCGTGCCGGAGACGACCTGGTTGTTTTCATCGACGATAAAGATATTCAGCGTGCGCGGCTCATTTAAATCATTCACTGCCGAAGTCTGAATAAAACCAACTTTATCAATGCTGTTAACCAGTTTGATCACCTGATCCCGCGCAACAACGGACACGGGCTGCCGCTGGGGTTGCTTCTCAGCCGCTTTCTTTTCAAGCGCGCGAATCTTCAACACAGGAACACACACCTCCTGCAGCATGGCTCCGCCATGAACGAAACGAGCACCACCTACGAAGTGGAAACGCTGTACCCCTTTGGGTAACAGGAATTCACTCTCATCGCTTGAGCCTGCAGTATCTGCCAGTTTGCCATGCCAGCAAAATTCACTTTCAGGAAGCTGATGACCCACAATAAAGCGCTTATTCGCTTCAATCGTGTCTTTGGCTTTACTTTCCAGCTTCGTTTTATCCTGCTCCACCAGCGCTTGTTGTTGGAACAGGAACCCATGATCGGCTGTAACAAAAATTCGGCTGGCATTAAATCGGCTACGCAAGCGTGAGACCAGATCCTTTAGCTCGGTAATAGCGCTTCGGCAAGCCTCGAATGTTTTATCTTCGGTAGCCGCCTTATCCCCCATGGCATCAATAGTGTCGTGCCAGATATACACCACTGAAGCGTTGCGGATTTGCTCGTTCACTTCCTGGTTATTGGCGTTCTGCAAGTCCTTTGCTTTCAGCGCTACACCATTCACCTTCGCCAAAATAGCGGCGCGTTTATCGAACCCGGAAGTGGACATCCCATCGGCGTACACTACGCCAGAATTATCGGGAAGATAGCTCAACGACTCATGGGGTAACAGTGCGGCCATGCCCAGCTGGGTATAGCTTGGGAGCACTCCGGTCTGGGAGCGCAGCTCCGCACTGAAGTGCTTCTCATAGTTGATATGCCTGCCCAGCTCTTCCGCCACTTCATAGCGCAGTGCATCCGAGATCACGACAAAAACGCGTTTCACCTGAGAGGTGTCGAACTGACGTTTAACATTCTCTTTATAAAAATTACGCTGCAGGGGTATGCCGCTAAACTGCCAGGCCTGCATACGGTTTTCCGTTTCCAGCAGTTTGTTCCAGCCACGACTTAGTTCAGCCAGATACCAATTGCTGTATAACTCTTCGATGAATTTATCCAGTTCATGCAGGATCATCGCCCCTTTGCTGTGCACCGGTGCGGCATATTCATTGAACAAACGATAGGTCTGATCGAAGCGATAAATTTCGTCGCAGTAGGCCTTCCAGAACGCGCCTGTATCGGGGAAATTAAACCCGTCAGTGTAGCGGTTACGCAAGTTCAGCAAGCGTTCTGCCTGACGAATAGCATTCCAGATAGAAAGATACTCAGGGCGAGTTTGGCTCCAATATTTCGCACTGCGCTCAGACACCAGCGCTTTAAACGCATCTCTGTCCAGAGTGGTGCTCTCTTCCTGCAACTGGGTCACCAGACCACGGATAATAAGTTGTTCAATGGCCTCGAAGGTTTCACATTTTGCCAGTGCGTACGGTGAGCTGTAGTTGTAGTGCTCTTTTGGTTGGAGCATCTGCTGCAATTCCCCTGCGCAATAATCGTATTCGGCTTTATAGCGACGATCGTTACGCCATGCCCCCATAAAGGCCAGTGAAGACGCTCGGCCAGCCGCAGTTGCCAGCACATTTTTACTCAACCAGTCACGATACGCTTCATCACCCTGCGCCCAGAGATCGGTACAGAACAGTTTCAGCAAAAGATTTTCCAGTGACGGAGATTCAGACTGGTACCCTAGCTCAATGCGAAGAATCTCCCAGAGTACCTCATCCAGGCCAAGTTTCTTCAGTACGGCGAAGGTGTTTTCCAGCGCGCTATCATCTTGCTGCCGTGCCGCGACAAATTGCTGAACCAAAGCAAACAGAATTTCTTTGGTTTCAAAGGTACTGGCCCCGACCACCACTGCCAGCATTTTCTTATCGAGAGAGTTTTCCGTTTCGCGCTCGGTAACCCATCCCTTCAGGATCTGAGTTCGCTTGACGGTAAAGAAGGCTTTGCGAAGTTGAATATGTTCGCGTAAACCAAGTTGCGGGATACCTAGCGAATTCAGGGTGATCGCTGCATAATCAGCGTGGAATTCGGTGCTATAGAGGCGAATATCCAGCAACCAGTCCTGCTCGAGAGCGGGAACCTCACTGGTGAAATAGAGTAAAAATTTCTGCTCAGGCTCGTCGATTTCGAGTCGTTTTTTTGTTGCTAGCACAGAAATGCCGCGCATATCCAGCAGCACAACGTTGTCGAGATCCAACTCATTGAGCGAATCAGTGAAACGTTGTTCTGGGTCGTGCCAGAAGACGATACGGTTGTCGGTAAACTTCTGACGAAGCCCGGATTCCAGTTCTTTAAATTGCATAATTAATTATCTTCTGGGGTTAAATCCATGCGTTGCCAGACAAATGCTAGATCTGCTGGGACTGGCATTTCCCTGAACCACACATCCACTGAAATGGCTTTCTGAATAGCAAGTAATTGCATGAATACAGGGGTCACAACGTCCTTATAAAATTTTTTACCATGAACAATAGTGCGCAACTGGTCATCAACAGACAACTGGCGAATTTCGGACAGTTTGTTCTGGTATCTTTGCAGCAGCAGCGCAGGATCCAGATGTTCATACCAACGCTGGCAATGGGTCAGAAAACCCTGCTCAGTAATCACCTGCTGAGGATCAAGGAGGTCTCGGTTAAATCCGAGCAATCGCAGTTCATCCCAAAGCGGGTTGATAATAGCCCATGCAGCTCCAAAATGAATCCAACTGTCTAAAGCTGCAGTAATCGATGAAGCAATAGCCCCTATCGCTTCTTCACTCTCACGGGGGAGTTTTGTTCTTTGCTTGAGCGGCAGCCCATGTAAAAGCTCACTCGGAACAACAAGATAGTTTTCAATACAAAATCTGGGCAAAACTAGCAGGTTAGGCAATTGTTGTTGCCGTTGGCTCAACTGGGCATCATCCCACTCATCGCGATCAACAATGCCCAACCAATCAGATTGTTTTGACAAAATTTCTACCACATTGCGTTTCCCGCCGACTTCGGCAAGAACCCAGTTGGTTTCCCATTGGGGATCGACTTTTTTTAAAAGCTGGGTAAAAACAAGTTCATCCGTTTTACCTTCCACGATCAACGCGCGTTTGCCTTCGGTAATTTTTGTCTCAAGGATGGTCTTGATATGCCACTCAAACTCCTTCATTGCTCATCACCTTTTTCAACCGAAAGAGGATAGCGGAGTCCTAAACTTTCGTAGCGCAGCCAGACGTCAGTAGCATGGGAAGTTAAAATAAGCTGACCACGCTTTTCCTGGATAATGTTTTCCAGTGTCGCAAGCAAAGGTGAAACTAGAGAAGGATGAAGGTGCAGATCCGGTTCGTCGATTAGTACGACCCCGCCCGGCTGAAGCCAACGTTGAACCATAAAGAGCATGATCAAGACCTGATGCTCACCAGAACTCAGTTCATCCAGCGTATGAGTGTCACCGTTAGCAAGTTTGACCTGCTGACGCTGCCCTGGCTGAATATCTTCTTCAATGACTTTACCTGAGAAGAACTGATTCAGCGTTTTCATCATCTCTGGATACAGCTCAGGGAGCGTCGCTTTCATATTGAACAGCGAGGCTTCAAGCTGCCCTTTCCAGTCAGATGTTGGAGTATAGGTTGCCAGCCAGCGCTGGCTAAGATCATCCTGTGCAAGTGAGGAAATATTCTTTTTAGGCGCGAGCCATCTGCGCGCCTCAGCATCCAGATAAATGACATTGGGAGATGAAACTTTCTCAGTAGTGATTACCATTTTCTGGTAGTAGTGACCCCATTTCTGGAACCAGGCATCTTCAGAAATCCTTAGCGTCAATTTACGCCCAGCACGACTTTCACCAATCCACTCAACATCTTTATAGGATTCAATTAATTCCTCAGACCATTCCTCGGAGCCAAAAAATAGCCCCAAGCGAGATGGCGTTGTTGATGTGAAGTCATCTATAACAATCGCGACACCGTTCCATCGTTCTAACCATTTCCGAGATTCGTGAGATGATGGGAGCGGCTTGGATTGCTCTAGCCAAAATCCAAAAGCTCCCCAAAGCATCGCAATAGAGCGAAGCAGCGTCGATTTACCGCAGCCGTTCGGGCCGGTGAGGAGGATATTTTCCTCAACCTCACCCGTCCAGTCGTTTTTGAAGCTAATTTGCGCATCGCCTAATGGGCCAACACTCTGCGTATAAATCGCTGCTATTTTCATCAAATCTCCTCAGGTGCGCTACCGGTAATGGCTTTTACATCCGCCAGCAGATCGCCAAATTTGCCGTAGTTAACCTTAACGCCGTCATCCAGATCAATAGTGATACGTCTATCAGCATAGTGACGCAAGCGATCGTCAAAATTGCGTAGCTCGTTGAATTTTTTGGTCAACCCATCCAGTTCTTTTTTCAGACGCGTAGTGGCCGCACCGGACTCAGAATTCTTAAGCTGATCGTTAACCAGATCGATATTGCCCTGGTAGCGCGCCAGCAGCGGAACTACGTATTCGGTACGCATACGCGACAATGTGCCTTCATTATAACGGTGCAGATACACCAGGCACTCAAACGCTTTCTCTTTACCGGAGCTGAACAGCCAGTAAATCGGGCGTTTTTTGTACATCTTCATATGATCTTTCCAGAACTGAGTGGAAAGATAGCGGCGAATAGTATCCAACGAAGATTCGCCTTTTTTCGGCTTGATTGCGTACAAACAGAGACTTTCGGCTATGAAATCGAGGTTTTCCTGCAGATGTTCTTCCCCCCAGACGGTGCGGACAAACTCTTTCACGCGGGCAGTAACGTCGTCGTCGAACCAGTCGGAATCCATTAATGGCAAAATACCGTCTTCATCGGCAGCGAAGGTTTTGTAGGCTCCTGCGGCGACTAATTCGGCAAAACCTTTGTTGCCTTCATGGGCGTAGACCAGGCCTTCGCGGTCAAGGGAATAGCGGCCCATCATGCAACCTATTGCATATGAGAGAAGATCAGATATAGTCTCGCCTTTAATTAATTCAGATTTTTCTTCAATCGAAAGGTCATTACCATATCGATAGGCAGCATTACAGAATAATGTTATTTCATCAAGAGAGACGTTATTATCAATTTCAGAAGAGAGGCTATACGCCGCTGCAAATAAATTATTATTTTCTTGTTCGAGATATCTCATTCTCTCACTACAGGACAACCAGTTTTCTTCGATTCTATCATATACATCTTTAAGTAGGGATGCATTGCCACCTTGTATTAATTGATGGCACATGAAATCGTAAGATATTTGAGTTGAGTCCCAGTCTTTCCTCGATAAAGAAATACATTCACGCCATATGTCTGTAGCGTCAGGTGCTACACATAGTGGAATTCTAGAAATATTACCAGCTTCAAAATTTAAAGTTTCGCTGAGGCATGATAAAAGATGAGCGAATACTTTTGAACTCAATAAACCCTGTACAAAAAGTGCTTTTTCGTGATCGCAAACAACTTTCATCCCTGCATCGCTAAAAATACTACCAGCAGGTGAAAATCTTGATGAAAAATTCCCCGATGTGACTTTGCTCCAGGTCACCCCAGGCTTAAAATATTCACCAGCATTTTTAGCTACAAAATCTGGATTTCCATTAAGATAAGGGTATTTAGAATTAATACTGTCTTTTATTCTTTCTCCATCAAGCTCCCAATCGACTATGTATATATTATTGCCATACCATTTCCGATAGTCGCCACCTTTATCCATAGGGAACCAGCGTTTGCTAGAGTTAACAGCCTCTTCGCGGGAAGTCATATTAAAACCAATGTTTTCGAAGGGTACTTCAAACCAGAATCTAACAAAACGATTGTTATCGGTGGTTGCAAGACCTTGTCTCGCTTTTAACTCATGACCTAAAAGTGAAAATTTTGAAAAAGACTTACGCGAATTTTCGCTTGCCCAATAAGCTATCGGTGCACCAGGTATTTTTTTGAAGTCATCAACAGTAGCAGTTTTTAAACGTTCATTTTTAACCGGAAACGCTTTTGGATATCCTTCATCATTAATATCGTCATTCTCAGTATAAGAGAACGCGCCCTGATAAGAAGGGACTTGAATATTTCTAAACACGGTCGCATTGGTACCAAAGGCAATCTTCATTACTCCGTTGCCCATATGTACCATCGTTTCAATCGTGAATTTATCTAGTATATTTGCACGCATATTTTCGTAGCTCGAAAGGAACATCCAGGATTGCATTGTCACCATCGAGTTGAATGCACCATTTTTGAGCCAGTCAAAGCCACGTTCAATAAACATTGCAAACAGATCCGACTTGCTGTCCGGGAATAGTTTCTTAGCAAACTCTTTCAGCTCGCCGTTCATCCCTTTTCCGCCCATATACGGTGGGTTCGCGACCACAGCATCATAGCGTTGCGCCAGTATCCACCCCTGCTGGATATATGGGATCAGCTCTGCCGCAGCCTCTTTCTGTTGAATATCACCTTCAACCGCCAGGCGATACAACCCATCAAGAAACGCTTTCAGCCCCGCTTCATCTTCATGTGGAACCTGAATCAGCGATCCCAGCGTTTTTGCGCTGGTGAATAACGCTAGGGTGCGCATCAGCAGTTTATATTCCGCGCTGTCGGTATTAACCAGTGCAATCCTTTCCGAAAACATATCCCCCATGCTGCCGCGCTGCACCTGCTGGTGGAAATTCAGTTTGGTCCACAGTTCAGCGATATCCAGCTTACTTTCCTGCAGGGAAACAATATTCAGACGCACACCACGGCCCAGAATGCGTCGGTCATCCTGGCGTGCCAGCATCAGCATCGCAAATCCGGAAAGCTGCGCGGCACGGTCGTCAATGTCCAGTCCGAAAATATTGTTTTCCAGAATCAGCTGCGGAATATCACGGGTGCGGTAGCCTCGCTCTTCGTAAATGGCCTTCAGCACGTTATAGGCTTCAGTCAGGATATGCCCGGAGCCGCAGGCCGGGTCCAGAACCTTGATGTTTTCTGGTTCAATGCTGGATGGGGTGATTGCAGCCAACTGTGCCTGAACTTCTGGAGTCTGTTCTGCAGGCTCAATGTAGTACGGCATTTTGTCTTTCAAGCTGGAATTCGGGTAGGTTTGCAGCCACTGGCGACCCACCGAGTTCTGCACCAGATACTGCACAATCCAGTTCGGAGTAAACAGCTGAGTGGCGGCGGGAATATCTTCGCTCTTCACCACCTTGCCGATCACATCATCTTTTTTCTCGGAGATGTAGAACTGATACAGCCAGCCAATCACTTCGATCTGGTCCCAGTCCTCTTTTGGTATCGCTTTCTCGTCCACCAGCCCACGCAGAATAGAGTCGGTGCGGGTCAGATTATCCGGCAGCACTAGCTCAATTTCATCATTAACTGCTTCGAACAGGAAAGGCATCGCGCCATGAAGAACATGGCACTGTGCAAGCAATAGTTCACGGTATAGCTCTTCGTCACGATCGCCCGCCAGCTTCATCTCCACCAGGTGCGCTTTGTCCAGCCCCAGAGCGTCAGCCACTTCCGGCACATGATCCAGAACCTCAAAACCACCTTCCAGCGTCGGGTGAGACAGCATACGGAAACCGTGATCAAGATAGCCATGCAGCTCCATATAGCGAATAGCGCAGAAGCGGTTAAACCAGGTGTAAGCAATGTGTTCCACCAGCACGTCGTAGCCCTGCTTTTCTGCTCGTTTGACCAGACGCTCACGGCGTGAAGCCAGTGATTTATCCAACGAGAACTGACCATAACGCACGCTGTCGCCAAGATCGGTTGCTTGCGCAATTTGCAGGTTTCCCTTTTTATCGGCCTCAATACCCAGCGTGGTCAGTTTTTGCATGACCGCATCGCGGAACTGTTTACGTGCCACTGGGGCGTATTTTTTGATATTTGACGTATTCATGTGAAGTCCTGAAAAGGGCAGATAACATCTGCCCTGAAAATGGGGAAATTACTGAAGCTGAACGCGTTCGCCTGCGTTAATAGCATCCATTAGCGTTTTACGGAGTTGTTCCAGCGCTTTGTCTACCTGTTCGGCGTTATCCAGCGTTGTCACACCCGCAGCTCGTTCCATCGTTTTACGCGTGTTCACGTAGATGGTCTTTTTCAGCTTGGGTTCAGGCTTAGCTACTGGATCGATAATTCCTGGCTGAGGGACGTTTTTTGGTTCAGGCACTTTCTTACGCTGTTCTTCAACCCAGCCGTTCAGTCGTTCGTTTGCTTTGAATTGTAGCGCCCGAACCTCAGCCTGTTCTTCCATAATCTGTGGGATCAGGCCGTTCTGCTCCACTTTCTTACGCGATTGCTGCATCGGGTGTAAAAGCGAGTGCTGCAAGTCAGCAGGGACATGCATCTCCTGCATGCTTTGCTTCAGCTCATTGATATGGTTATCTATCTGCTGCAGCGCATGGCTTCGGTATTCTTCCACCATACGCTGGTTGATGGTTTCAACGGTTTCAATCAGAGGAATAATCCGGTGCAGCTCTCCGTAAGGTCGTGCCTTACTGTAGATGCCTTCCAACTCCTGCAACACCTTATGGGCCGTTTCGTCTTTATCCAGCGCGTTACGGTTAGCTTTGAAACTTCCATTCAACGCCGTACTCAAGCGCTGCCAGGTGGCGTATTGGTTTTTGTAGAAACTGACCAAATCGTCCCAGTCTTCCGAGAAATCTTTAAGATCGTCGGCCGCTGTGGTGATTTTTTCAATGACCGCGTATTCCTCTTTCTCGTTAAGGATCCCGTTCAGCAATACCAGGCCTTCTTCTATCTCCTTACGGCCAGGGTTTTGTCCACTCTCTGCACGAGTTTTAAAAACGGTCAGTTCGCTCTTCCAGCGGCCAAAGAGTTCGCGAATATGAGAGACCAGCGGCTGCTCTTCACGCTCGTTAAACGGTTCTCCAGCAATATCAGCCATCAGTTGCGCGGCTTTAGTCAGCTGCGCTTCGTCATGGCGACGTACTTTATGCAAACGCAAATCGCTATAACGACGTGAATTATTAAACGCGTCCCACGCCTGCTTCAGTGCGATTTCACTGCCTTGCAGAGTGAAGCTGTATTTTCCGCTGCGCGCCAGCCGAGCAACCAACAATTTGACCTCATCTTCCGGCCAGCCAAATGGGCGACGGCCAAAAGTGGTGAGGATGTCCCGCAGGTAAACTGGCTTATGAGTCTCAATACTCATACTGATCCATTTATCCACTTCACGCATCGCCTCTGGGTTGGATTCTTCCATATCCCCGAGATCGAGCTGGGTATCATTTTCTACTGTCAACAGCGCGTGAGTTTCAAGATTTACGTCTCCGGTACTAAGACGCAGCAATTTTAGTTTGGAGAAACTGTTCTCGATAACGTAACCGCAGGCTGCATCCACGATAGCTAACGGCGAAGAGGATTTCTTATCCAGCCGTTCGCCCAGCGCCCAGACATCAGCTTGAGCCAGCAAGCCTTCAATCTGCGCCTTCAGCGTTTTTTCGCGCATGCCATTTTCACGGCCTTTTTCTGCCAACAGAGTTGCCTGTTCCGGACGCTGTCCACTTTGCTTGCTAAGGAAGGCTTTGGTCTGCGCGTACATGGTCAGGTCTTGCCAGGTACGAGCCTCATCAGGCAGACAAATTAAGATGCAGTCCTTACTGTCCGTCATCAGCAGACTATTAGAATGCGCACCCTTATAGCTCTCGTAGTTCGAGTCCAGTGGCGTGAGCACCTTAACCACCAGATCGTTAAGATTCGCACCATCCAGCGGATGTCCGTTACAAAAACGACTGATATCAAAATCCTGCTTATTGGCCGGATAGCGATATCTTTTGTTTTTCAGGATCTCTTCGAAAATGATCGTTGAGAGCTGCTTATTGATGGTGGTGAATTCCACGTCAATATTGCGGATTTCGTTTTCAATCTCTTTTTCTTCGTTAGTGAGAAAAACAAATTTGTCATCAATACGCGAGATCAGCATCTCAGCCTGCAGACGATTGAGACTGGCTTCAATCTGTCGACGGAGTTCCACTTTATCAGTATCAATACGCTCAATAGAGAGCGTGACGAGATTGTCGAGAGTACTTTTCAGCACATCGACGTAGCGGATCAGGAACAGCGTTTTCAGCAATTTGCCATCAAATTCCGTCAGTGACGGAGACTGGCAGGCCTGAATAATAGTGCGGCTAACTGCAGGTTCCAGGAAGCTTTCAATCGCTGAGTAGAAACGCCAAAACGGTACCAGACTATCCAGACCATCGGCAGAAATCTGGACTGCAGCTGACTGGAAGGCATCCAGCAAAGAGCGTTCCCCCATTGCCAACTGCTTACCAGCCGCCCCTTTAGTACGAATGGATTCAAAGACCTTTTGCAGGATCTGATAATGCCACGGTACAAACGGATAGTTATCCACGAACTCGCGGCTGTTTGTATAGGCTCGCAGCGTAGCTGTCGTTGTCGTGTCAAACGCCAACTGGTTACGCAGAATATCGCCTTTTTCCTGCCAGACAGCTTCCAGCGCCGGAATTGCGGCATCGGTTTTCACCAGCAAACGTTTCTGGATAACTTCTGAGGTATTCGAGCTGGATAGTTGTAAGCGCGTTGAGAAACGCCCCTGAATCTTGGAGAAGTCACGACCATCTCCGCTACTCATACCACCAATCGCGGCATTGATGTCGGCCTGGGATGTCACAATTACCCATGCGCGCCCCCCACAAATAACACCTAGATCTTCTGTAATAGTTTGTAACTTCAGCATCATTTGGCCATCTTTGCCAATGAACTGACCGACTTCATCGACCATAAACAGGATGTTGCGGTTGCCCTTACTATCGAGCCACTCTTTCACCCACGTACAGAAATTTTTGATATCCAGTGGGAAGTTCTTATCAAGTTGCTCGATCCACTGGCGAGAAGACTCTTCACTCTGGCCTGTAGCAACACTCAGCGCCTGAGCCATCTGATCGTTTATCATCAGATAAACATCACGTTCATCTTCCCAACGAGAGCCGGTGATGTCCGCAAAGGCGGCTTTAAAGGTATCAAACTGTCCACGCTTATCGAGTTCACGTTCCAGGTGTGCAATATGCGGGAAGTCCCCACAATAACCAGCCAGTTCGTTAAAAACTTTCAGAAAGACTTTGAGGATGGCATCCACGCCATCTTCAACATTCGCACGTGAGTCAATATTGAATAGAACGACATCAGTCGGATGCTGAACCGATTTCCGAATATCGGCCAATAGCAGTGCATCATCAATTTTCTCTTCAAAGAAGGAGAGCGCATTACGCGTGACGCCATTGTGGCTAACTTCGCGGTTCGCCAGCAGATAGGAAAGGATCTTAATGAAGTGTGATTTACCGGATCCAAAGAAGCCTGAAACCCAGACGCCCATTTTGTCGGCAAGCTGTAATCTCCCTGGTCCAGTAGCTGGGGCATAGACTTCAAAGAACTGACGCAGGTGGCCATCGAGCTCCCTAGTAATGACGTACTCATCCAGTTCTATCCAGGCGCTTTCGTCGTCGGTCTGCTCGGCTTTAACCACGCCGTTAATATTACGTTTTAGCGGTTTCTCAAAAATTTGTTCAATATTCATTGCTGTCGTCTTTTAACGAGGAGTCAAAGTCGCCGCCGGTCCGGTTTCGGGTACCAGTCTGAAGGCGCGGTAATAGTTACGGGAGTGAATGCCATCGAGTGGTGAAAGATCATATCCGCTGTAGGTGCCTGGATAGAACATCAGCAGTGGTGTAAACCCCATCACGTCCTGAAGCGCGCTCATTAGCTCATGACCACGAACCAACGGCCAGGCGTTACCGAGGCCCGTTAGAATGACAAATTGCTGCGCCGGAAGATCAACAGTGCGCGCAATAAATTCCGCGATTTTTTTCTGGCTCAGTGGGGCTGCTAGATGCTTTTTCAGTGTTTCCAGGCCAAGTTCAGGCTCTCGCTGGCAGATACGGTCAAAGAGCTTACGTTCCTCCAGCATCTCAACGATGACCTGGAAGATATTTAACGTTTTATAGGTGTACTTTTTATCCAGTTTTTTGAATAAAAAGTGAAGGTATTCGCGGACCTGAAGCTCTTGCTTTGCCGGATAATCAAAAATCCAGAAGCCAATCTCATTACCGGAACCTTGGTTTTTCAAAAAACGGTCGTCGCCGATACGTTCTTCTAACTGTTTTAATCGATATTCAAGGATCGGGTCATTCATACGTTACCCTCCAGAATAGGGAGCAGTTCGGCTTTATTTAAACGATGCAAGGCTGCTGCAACATCTGGTAGAAGGAAAACGTTTTGTAAATTGCGGCGCCGTGGGCTATCCAGGTAACCAGCTTCTGCCAGTGCCTTAATCAGATTGTTACCCATTTTTTGGATAGATGAATCAGAGAAAGCAGCCAGCTCCGGGTGCAATCGCAGATTCTCATCCACAAATTCACTCCAGCAGTTCATACCAAGTTTTTCTTTAAACTGTTGACGAGCCGGATTTACAACTTCAGCAATAAACTCCGCAACAATTGGAGACTGGATCATCAATGCAACCAATAGCATTTGTAGACGTTCGCTTTCACTACCATCAGCAATCAGTTTCCAGCACTCCCGATCCAGGGTCATCAATCGCAGCCTTAAGGTTCGGGCATAACGATTTGCGGTACTGGTAGAGGACGCCTGAAGAATGTTTTCATTGATTATTTGCTGCTGCCAAGCCGTTTCATCTGGTTCAGAAAGCAACAGTTCAGCAATGGTTCGGCTCTCCCGGACCATCAACGAACCGCCCAGCAGATCGCCAATCCAGCGTTTGTCATTTTTTTTCATGGTGTTTGTCATCAAAAATCCGGAATGCTGCTCGCAAAAATCAAGTAATGATTGTAATCGGCATGCAGGTGATATGCCATGGGTAGGATCAGAACAAATGGGTGATTTATTGATGATGATTATCGACTGATCCTGATCATAGATTTAGAGCGTAATTTCCGGTTTGATGCCTTCATGAAGCTCTCACACTGAGTGAGTTTATGAAAAGTAACCGAAGGTAAGCTAGGATGTCGAAAGCCAATAATCCGGGATTTGTCTTATCTCCTTACTCCCAGAAGAAAATCCTCAAAGCACTAGGAAGTCACCAAGAAAAGACGGACGCTACCGCTAAACGGCATGGAAAACCGACCCGCTATAATATTGCCACCAGCGATTATGACAATCTTGTCAGCGGTGAGCACGGTCCGCTGATCCTGAAAGTCAGAAGGGGGAAAATCGTTACAGAAAAACATTACTGTGCCGAATGCCACAGTTACATCAGCCCAATCAGGGCATATGCCGACAGCAACTATGGGAAAGTGCATCTTTGTACGCCTTGCCATCTTGCAGCGTTCAACCGTAGCTTTGGACACGCGGATGCTATGCCGCTCAAATTGGATCATGCTCATGCACATAAAGGAAAATGGAAATAGTAACTAAATCTAAAATTTCTCTAACCAAGAAAACTAACTATCTACATGATACTTAAAATTTTTTAACTCAGTGAAGTCTTTTACTACGTGGATTTCAGACACAAAAAAAGCCGCCCTTGAGCGACTTGATTAGATCTTTTGGTGCCGAAGGCCGGACTCGAACCGGCACGTATTTCTACGGTTGATTTTGAATCAACTGCGTCTACCGATTTCGCCACTTCGGCACTGAAGGGGATGCGGAAACGTTCTGGATTATACCTGTCGGCGGCGGCCATGCAAGCGACAGCGTGTCGTCATCGCGCTAAGTGTTGAAAAAAACAGCGCTATCCTGCGCGGCGTCAGCTTTTACCGCCGTTCCGGGGCGCGACTGCCACCAGCAACCCTCCTCTCACAACCTCGCGACCCCAACTCCACATGCCAACCATTACCCCTTCCCCCCTCAATAACACCCAAATCCCACTCAAATTCATCTCAAATTATTCTCACATCACTCTCACCCGCATCCCCATCAAAATCCATCTCTCCCCAAACAAATCCACTCACCAATCGCCAAATATTCCCCCAACCCCACCCACCACCATTCCCATATACTCCAGAAAGTTTTAGCCAATACCTTTTTGTTATTCATCCGTTCCGCAGCAGGATATTAATTTCATCAATATTTTTATAACTTTACATTAATGAAAAGTTTTCTTTTTGCCGTTTATTCCAGGATTTTCCTCAGGAGTGAAGGGTTCCGGTAAACACTATTTTTACTAGTCGCTGTACGAGTCTTGATGGACATATTCACTCGATGAATTAACTCAGGAGAATACTTGTGACGACGTTAAAACCTTTGCTGGCCCGCAACCGCAGCTGGGCGCTGCAGAAGTGTCAGCATGACCCGGACTATTTCGAAAAATGGGTCGACGGGCAGCGGCCCCACTCGCTGTGGATCGGCTGCTCCGATAGCCGCGTTCCCGCCGAGGTGCTCACCGGCAGCCAGCCCGGCGAGCTCTTTGTCCACCGCAATATCGCCAACATGCTCGATCCCGCCGACGACAACGTCATGAGCGTCCTGCAGTATGCCCTCCACTACCTTGAGGTGGATCGGGTGGTGCTCTGCGGCCACTACGGCTGCGGCGGCGTGCAGGCGGCGCTCTCTCTGCCCACCCTGCCGCTGGCGCAGGAATCCTCGGCGCTGGCTCGCCGCATCGGCCAGCTGCGCCACACCCTGCATCAAGAAATTGCGCAGATCGCCGATGAATGTTGTGTTGCGGCCTCCCCCGCCGTCAGCGCCAGTGCCAGTTCCGACGCGGAGCGCTCTCACCGTACGCTGGACGCCCTGGTGGAAGCCAACGTTCGCGCCCAGTTCGCCCGTCTGCTGGAGAGTGAGCCGGTGCAGACGGTGCTCGCCAGCGGGCGGCCGCTCAGCCTGCACGGCTGCGTCTACGATCTGGCTTCCGGCCATTTAAGCACCCTCGTCGAACACCTCTCACCGCAGGAGCACGCCCCATGAATACGCTTCGTCAGGACTCTCTCGCCGGCATCGTCGTCTTCCTTGTCGCCCTGCCGCTGTGCCTCGGCATCGCCCAGGCCAGCGGCTTACCGCCCTTCGTCGGCCTGCTGACCGGCATCATCGGCGGCCTGGTCGTCACCGCCCTCAGCCCCTCCCGCTTCGCCGTCAGCGGCCCCGCCGCCGGACTGGTCACCATCGTCGTCGCCGCCATTGAATCCCTGGGTTCCTTCTCCGTCTTCCTGATGGCGCTGGTGCTGGCCGGCGTGCTGCAGCTGCTGTTCGGCATTCTGCGGGCCGGGCGCTTTATCTCGCTGGTTCCCGCCAGCGTCATCAAAGGTATGCTGGCTGCGATCGGCATCCTGCTGATTATGCAGCAGATCCCCGTCGCGCTCGGCACGGCGGAAGAGACCGGGCTTGCCGATGTGGTTCAGGGCAATGCCGCGTTCTCCGTCACTGCGATTGCCGTGGCCGCGGGCGGCCTGCTGGTGCTCTGGCTGTGGGGTTCGCCGCTTATCCGCCGGGTGAAGAGCCTGCGCTGGATCCCCGGGCCGCTGATCGCCGTCCTGCTCGGCTGCGTAACCACCCTGCTGCTGACTCATTTTGCGCCGCAGCAGCTGGCCGCTCTGCCGCGCATCACCCTGCCGACGTTCGGCAGCCTCGGCGACCTGCTGGGCGAGCTGGAGTCTCCCGCATGGAGCGCGTGGCGCAATCCGTCGGTGTGGGTGGTGGCGGTGACCCTGGCGCTGGTCGCCAGCCTCGAAACCCTGCTCAGCCAGGAGGCGCTGAAAAAGCTGCGCCCGCAAAATCCGCCGCCTTCGCCGAACCGCGAAATGGTCGCCCAGGGCGTGGGCAATCTGCTCTCCGGCGTTCTGGGGGCGATGCCGATCACCGCGGTGATCGTCCGCAGCTCTGTGAACGTCAGCAATGGCGCGCAGAGCAAACTGTCGATCTTTATCCACGGCGTCCTGCTGTTAATCTGCGGCCTGTGGTTCAGCGGCCTGCTGACCCTGATCCCGCTCGCCAGCCTCGCCGCCGTGCTGCTCTATACCGGCTATAAGCTGGCGACGCCGCGGCTGTTCATCGAGCAGTTCCGCCAGGGGGCGGCGCAGTACGTCCCGTTCCTCGCCACCATCGGCGGGATTATCGCGTTCGGCATGCTGGCGGGGATCGGGATTGGCCTTGCCACCCAGATGGCGTTCAGCCTCTGGCGCAGCCATCGCCACTCGCTGCAGCTGGCGCGCTACGATGACCACTACGTGCTACGCATCCAGCAGAATCTGACCTTTATGCACAATCCGCATCTGCTGGCCCTGCTGGCGAAAATTCCGGAAAAGAGCGTGGTGATCGTCGAGCACGACAGCGTCGGCTACCTCGACCCGGACGTGCAGGCGGTGCTGGATGATTTTGCCGAGAACGCCCCGCAGCGCGGCATCCGCCTTAATCAGTGGCCGCTGGCCAGCCGCTGACCTTAACGGGCGGCTGGTCCGCCCGCTTCGCTACCCCTCCGATTGCCAAGCGCCATGAAAAACCATGCTCTACACTTTCTGGGTTATCACGCCAACCCCAAGGAAATGAACATGAGCATCATTAAAAGCTACGCCGCCAAAGAAGCGGGCGCCGATCTGTCGCTGTGGGAATACGATGCCGGCGAGCTGCAGCCGGAAGATGTCGAAGTCGAGGTGGAGTACTGCGGGATCTGCCATTCGGACCTGTCGATGATCGACAACGAATGGGGGATGTCGAGCTACCCGCTGGTGGCCGGTCACGAGGTGATTGGCCGGGTGGCGGCGCTGGGCAGCGCGGCGCAGGATAAAGGGCTGAAGATTGGCCAGAAGGTCGGCATCGGCTGGACGGCGCGCAGCTGCGGCCATTGCGACGCCTGCATCAGCGGCAACCAGATCAACTGTCTGGAAGGCTCGGTGCCGACCATTCTCAACCGCGGCGGCTTCGCCAATAAGCTGCGCGCCGACTGGCAGTGGGTGATCCCCCTGCCGGAGAGCATCGATCTGGCGTCCGCCGGCCCGATGCTGTGCGGCGGCATCACCGTCTTTAAACCGCTGCTGACCCACCACGTCACCGCCACCAGCCGCGTCGGGGTGATCGGTATCGGCGGCCTCGGCCATATCGCCATTAAGCTGCTGCGGGCGATGGGCGCGGAAGTGACCGCCTTCAGCTCCAACCCGGCCAAAGAGCAGGAAGTGCTGGCGATGGGCGCCGATCGCGTGGTCAACAGCCGCGATCCGGAAGCCTTAAAAGCGCTGGCCGGTCAGTTTGACCTGATCATCAACACCGTGGCGGTGGATCTCGACTGGCAGCCGTACTTCGAAGCCCTGGCTTACGGCGGCAACTTCCATACCGTCGGCGCGGTGATGAAGCCGTTCCCGGTGCCGGCCTTTACCCTTATCGGCGGCGACCGCAGCATCTCCGGCTCGGCGACCGGCAACCCGTCCGAACTGCGCACGCTGATGAAGTTCGCCGGGCGCAGCAAAGTGGCCCCGACCACCGAGCTGTTCCCGATGTCGCAGATTAACGAAGCGCTGAAGCACGTTCGCGAAGGCAAAGCCCGCTACCGCGCGGTGCTGAAAGCCGACTTCTGATGGTTCTCTCCCGCCGGGCGGCCCGCTCGCCCGGCGTTTTCCCCGTCGCTTCATCAAACCGTCATCTCCCCGCCATGCCTCTGTAGTCATTGCTTCCCACAATCCGGGCTTCGATAAATGGCTGAACGAGATGCGCGTCACCATGAGAAAGACCTGGCTTCCCTGGCTGATCCTGTCGCCTTCCCTGCTGTTTTTACTGCTGTTTACCTGGTTCCCGCTGGGGCGTTCGGTGTATGACAGCCTGTTTGATACCCGCATGGCCAGCGACGGCGCACAGTACGTCGGGCTGGATAACTTCGCCCGCCTGTTTGCCGATAACGTCTTCTGGCAGTCGCTGGGCAATAACCTGCTCTATATCCTGCTGACGGTGGTGCCCGGGGTGACCCTCGCCCTGCTGCTGGCGGTGGCGCTGAGCGAGAACCATCGCGTCAACCGCTGGCTGCGCACCGCCTTTTTCTTCCCGATGATTATCCCGATGGTCAGCGCCGCCGCGCTGTGGCTGTTTATCTTTATGCCCGGCCTCGGCCTGCTCGATCACTATCTGGCGAAGCTGTTCGGGCCGATGAACAACAACTGGCTGGGGCGCAGCAACAGCGCGCTGCTGGCCCTGGCGCTGATCGGCGTGTGGAAGTTCGCCGGCTATTACATGCTGTTTTTCCTCGCCGGGCTGCAGAGCATTCCGGCCTCGACGCGGGAAGCGGCGCTGATGGAAGGGGCCACCCGCACCCAGGTATTTTTTAAAGTGACGCTGCCGCTGCTGCGCCCGACGCTGAGCTTTGTAATCACCACCGCGCTGATCTACTCCATCACCCAGATCGACCACGTGGCGGTCATGACCCGCGGCGGGCCGGATAACGCCACAACCGTGCTGCTCTATTACATCCAGAATCTCGCCTGGGATACCCACGACCTTGGTAAAGCTTCCGCCGCCACCTTCCTGACCTTGGCCGGGCTGTTCGCCTTCTCGCTGATTAACCTGAAACTGCTGGAGAAAGGAGCCCACTATGAGCGCTGACATCTCGCCGCTGCTGGTCCGCTCGCCCACCGCTACGCGTCCACTGTGGTTGCGCCTGCGCCGCTCGTCGCCCTTTACGCTTACAGTATTAATGTGCTGCCTGGCGCTGCTGTGGATCAGCCCGTTTATCTGGATGCTGGCCACCTCGTTCAGCGCCACCACCTTCGGCGACGATATGGCCTCGCTGCTGCCGCGCCTGCCGCTGACCCTCGATAACTTCCGCGACGCCTGGAACAGCGCCGACTGGCTGAGCCTGTACGCCAACACCCTTATCTTCACCTTCGGCACCTTCTTTGTGCAGCTGTTGACCATCACCACCGCCGGGTACGTCTTCGCCTGCCACGAATTTCGCGGCAAGCAGACGCTGTTTCTCCTGTTCCTGGTGCAGTTGATGATCATGCCAGTGGTGATGATGGTGCCGAACATGCTGACCCTGAAAACCTTCGGCCTGCTCAACACCCTCACCGGGGTGATGATGCCCTATTTCACCTCGGCGTTCGGCGTGTTCCTGATGCGTCAGGCGTTCCTCGCCATCCCGAAAGAGCTGGAGGAGGCGGCGCTGATGGAGGGCTGCCGCTGGTGGCAGGTGCTGTTCCGCGTGCTGCTGCCGATGTCCTGGCCGTCGGTGCTGGCCTTCGCCACCGTCAGCATTACCTACCACTGGAACGAGTACCTGTGGCCGCTGATGATGCTCAACGATCCCGACAAGCAGGTGCTGACCGTCGGGCTGGTCTCCTTCGCCATGGGCGCCGAATCCGGCGGCCAGTGGGGCACCATCGGCGCCGGGACGCTGATGGTCTGTCTGCCGCTGATGCTGGCGTTCATTCTTTTTCAGAAACAGTTCCTGCGGAGCTTCGGCTTCTCCGGGATCAAATAAGGAGTGATTCATGCTGTTAGCACACATTTCCGATACCCATTTCCGCAGCCGCGGCGAGAAGCTGTACGGCTTTATCGACGTCAATGCCGCCAACGCCGATGTGGTCTCGCAGCTTAACGCGCTGCGCGAGCGCCCGGATGCGGTGGTGGTGAGCGGGGATATCGTCAACTGCGGCCGCCCGGAGGAGTATCAGATGGCCCGCCAGGTCCTCGGCAGTCTGAACTATCCGCTGTATCTGATCCCCGGCAACCACGACGACAAAGCCCATTTTCTGGAGCATCTTCACCCGCTGTGCCCGCAGCTGGGCAACGATCCGCAAAATATGCGCTATACGGTGGATGACTTCGCCACCCGCCTGCTGTTTATCGATTCCAGCCGCGCCGGCACCTCGAAGGGCTGGCTGACCGACGAGACCATCGGCTGGCTGGAAGCCCAGCTGTTCGAGGGCGGCGACAAACCGGCGACTATCTTTATGCACCACCCGCCTCTGCCGCTGGGCAATGCGCAGATGGACCCGATCGCCTGCGAAAACGGCCACCGTCTGCTGGCGCTGGTGGAGCGTTTCCCGTCGCTGACGCGCATCTTCTGCGGCCATAACCACAGCCTGACCATGACCCAGTATCGCCAGGCGCTGATCTCCACCATTCTCGGCACCGTCCACCAGGTGCCGTACTGCCACGAAGATACCCGCCCCTATTACGACCTCTCCCCGGCTTCGTGCCTGATGCACCGCCAGGTCGGCGAGCAGTGGGTGAGCTACCAGCACTCGCTGGCCCACTACGCCGGGCCGTGGCTGTACGACGAAAACATCAGTTGCCCAACGGAAGAGCGCTAACCGCCATGCTCAGTCTGCAAAACATCAGTAAACGTTTCGACGGCAAGCCGGCGCTCAGCGCCCTGTCGCTGGATATTCACGAAGGCGAATTCGTGGTGCTGGTCGGCCCGTCGGGCTGCGGGAAAAGCACCCTGCTGCGCCTGCTTGCCGGCCTGGAGCCGGTCAGCGAAGGCCAAATCTGGCTGCATGATGAGAACATCACCGCCGCCACGCCGCGCGAGCGCAACTTCGCGATGATCTTCCAGAACTATGCCCTGTTTCCGCATCTGTCGGTGCGCGACAACATTACCTTCGGCATGCAGGTGCGCAAGGAAGAGAAAAGCAGCTGGCAGCCGCGGGTGGACAAAGTGGCGCAGATGCTGCAGCTGGAGGCGCTGCTTGATCGCAAACCGGCGAAGCTCTCCGGCGGCCAGCGCCAGCGGGTGGCGATGGCCCGGGCGATCGTGCGCAATCCGCGGCTGTTCCTGATGGACGAGCCGCTCTCCAACCTCGACGCCCGCCTGCGCAGCGAAGTGCGCGACAGCATTATGGCCCTCCACCAGCAGCTGAAAACCAGCACCATCTATGTGACCCACGATCAGACCGAGGCGATGTCGATGGCCGACCGCATCGTGGTGATGAACGGCGGCCACGTGCAGCAGGTCGGGCGCCCGGAGTATCTCTACGCCAACCCGGCCAACCTGTTCGTCGCCGGATTTATCGGTTCGCCGGCAATGAACCTGCTGTCACTGCCCTGCGCCAACGGTGAAGTACTGTTGGGAGAACAGCGCCATCCGCTGCCGCCGCGCCACCGGGATCAGACCCGCGTCTGGCTGGGCGTTCGCCCGGAACATATTACTGACCGCGTGGAGGAGGGCCATCTGCGCCTGCCGGCCAACGTTCTGCAACGAGAACTGATGGGAGCCGACTACCTGCTCCACGTCAGCACCCCGATCGGCACCCTGCGCTTTAGCCGCCGCCACCGCGGCACGGTGCCGGAGAAAGGCGAGTCGCTACCGATCGGCTTTTCGCCTGCCGATGTGCATCTTTTTCATGCTGAGACCCAGCATAATTTATTGATGGAGTGTAATCATGTTTAAACCTTTTACGGTAGTCGCGGTTGGCCTCAGTCTTGCCCTGAGCGGCGCGGCGCTGGCAAAAGAGAAAATAGACTTCATGTTCCCGGCGCCGGTGGACGGCAAGCTGACCATGGAGATGACCCGCGTCATTAAGCAATTCAACGACTCGCAGCAGGATGTCGAAGTACGCGGCATCTTCACCGGCAACTACGACACCACCAAGATCAAAGCCGAATCGGCGCAGAAGGCCGGCCAGCCGCCGGCGCTGGTGATCATGTCCGCCAACTTCACCACCGATCTGGCACTGAAGGATGAGATCCTGCCGATGGACGAGCTGTTTAAATATGGCGATCAAAAGGCCGGCGATTTTCTGCAAAAGGAATTCTGGCCCGCGATGCATAAGAACGCCCAGGTGATGGGCACCACTTATGCGATCCCGTTCCATAACTCGACGCCGATCCTCTACTACAACAAGACGATGTTCGATCGGTCCGGGATCAAACAGCCGCCGCAGACCTGGGCCGAGCTGCTGGCCGATGCCAAAAAGCTGACCGACGAGAGCACAGGCCAGTGGGGGATCATGCTGCCGTCGACCAATGACGACTACGGCGGCTGGATCTTCTCGGCACTGGTGCGCGCCAACGGCGGGAAATACTTTAACGAAGACTATCCGGGCGAGGTCTATTACAACTCGCCGACCGCCATCGGCGCCCTGCGCTTCTGGCAGGATCTGATTTACAAGGACAAGGTAATGCCGTCCGGGGTGCTGAACTCGAAGCAGATCAGCGCCGCGTTCTTCTCCGGTAAGCTCGGGATGGCGATGCTCAGCACTGGCGCGCTGGGCTTTATGCGCGAGAACAGCAAAGACTTTGAGCTTGGGGTGGCGATGCTGCCGGCCAAAGAGCAGCGCGCGGTGCCGATCGGCGGCGCCAGCCTGGTGAGCTTTAAAGGCATCAGCGATGCGCAGAAGAAAGCGGCGTATCAGTTCCTGACCTATCTGGTGAGCCCCGACGTGAACGGCGCATGGAGCCGCTTTACCGGCTACTTCTCGCCGCGCAAGGCGTCATACGATACGCCGGAGATGAAGGCCTATCTGCAGCAGGATCCGCGGGCGGCGATCGCCCTTGAGCAGCTTAAGTACGCCCATCCGTGGTACTCCACCTGGGAGACCGTAGCGGTGCGTAAGGCGATGGAGAACCAGCTGGCGGCGGTGGTTAACGATGCCAAAGTGACGCCGGAAGCGGCGGTTCAGGCGGCGCAGAAGGAAGCCGACGCGCTGATGAAACCTTATGTGGATAAGACCGCGCTGGCGGAAGTGAAGTGACGCTTTACCCGTCATCGTCACCCTCACCCTGGCCCTCTCCCTGAGGGAGAGGGGACGGTACGGCGCTGTGGTTAAGCCCTGGGCCCGGGAGAGGGAACTGTCCGGCGCCGTGGTTGAGCCCTGGGTCCGGTTGAGGAAGGAAAAAAAGCAGGCCATACCCGGTATGGCCTGAAAATGTCACAACGATTAGATCCCTGCCGTTTCGCGGATATATTTGCGCGCTTTGACGGCGTATTCGAAAGGATTGGCCAGGGCAGGATCCTGCTCGGCTTCCACCACCATCCAGCCTTTATAGCCAAAGTCGTCCAGCAGCTTGAACACCGGACGGAAATCGATCACCCCGTCGCCCGGGACGGTGAAGGTGCCTTTTTTCACGCCGTCGAGGAACGACAGGCCGTCGCGGCGCACCTGGTCGATCACCGGCGGACGGACGTCTTTCAGGTGAACGTGGTTGATGCGCGGCAGATACTTTTTGAGGATCGCCAGCATCGGCGCTTCGCCGCCTTCGGAATACCAGGCGTGGCCGGTGTCGAACAGTAGGAAGACGCGCTCGTCCACAAGCGACATAAACTTGTCGATTTCCGCGGTGGTCTGAATGCCGGTGCCCATGTGGTGGTGCAGACAGACCTGCATCCCCTTCTCCGCCGCCAGGCGACCGAGGGTGTTGTAGCCTTCCGCCACCCGCTGCCACTCCTCTTCGCTGAAGCACGGCTTCGCATCGCCGAGGATCGGTTTATCCAGCCCCTGGATGCTGCCGCTCTGCTCGGAGCAGCCAATCACTTTCGCCCCCATCGCATGCAGGAAATTCATGTGATTGACGAATTCATCAATGGTTTTTTCCCGCTGGCCGTTGGCGAAAAAGGTGCTGAACCAGGCGTTGCAGATCTGAATGCCGCGGATGTCCAGCATCGGCTTGAGGACCGCCGGGTCGCGCGGATATTTGCTGCCGACTTCGCTGCCGGTAAAGCCGGCCAGCGCCATTTCGCTGACGATCTGCTGGAAGGTGTTTTCGCTGCCAAGTTCCGGCATATCATCGTTAGTCCAGCCGATCGGGGCGATAGCCAGTTTGACGTTATCTTTGTTCATAGTAGGGCTCCTGCCGCTGCGCCTTAGCGGCGCAGCAATTCACGTTCAATGAGTTCACGGGTTTCCACTGCCTGGTATTTCATTTTTTCCGGGTAGCCAAACAGCGAGGTGGCGACAATCGGCTCCCCGCCGACCTTAAAGGTCTGCTCGGCGAATTTCATTTCGCGCAGGGTGCGGAACAGCGCGTCGAAATCCACATCCCCTTCCCCGACGCCTACGTGCTGGTGCACCACGGCATCCACGCCCGGCGGGTTAACGATATAGCGGCAATGTTTCGTATGATTGCGGGTGTCCGCAATCAGGACATGGGAGAGATCGCTCCCGGCATAGCGCAGCATGCTCGCCACATCGCCGACGCCTTTGTCGTAGAAAAAGGTGTGCGGCACGCTGTAGACGTACTTCACGTTATCGCTGCGGAACGACTTCACAATATCGACGGTTTCATTGTTCTCTTCGCAGAAATCCCAGGGATGCGCCTGGATCTCCACGCGGATGCCTTCCCGCTCAAAAATCGGCAACAGCTCTTCCATCGAGCGATAGAACATTTCATCGCAGATCTCAGGCTGATTCGGATCGCCGGAGAACTCGGTGTTGATCACCTGAACGCCCATCTCCACCGCAATTTCCACCAGCCGTTTCCAGTTTTTCACCGCCGCCTGACGGCGCAGTTCGTCCGGGCCGGACCAGCGGTAGACGCAGATAAACGACGATAGCTCAAGGCCGGTATCGCGCAGCGCCTGCTTGTACTCCGCCATGATCTCCCGGCTGGCGCGCGGGTGCTTGTAGAACGGGTTAATCTGCGGGTGCGGCGACTGTTCAATGTACTTGTAGCCCCACTCCGCTACCTGATGGACCATGCGGGTGATCCCGAGGTCCTTAATCACATCCACATCAAAGGCAATTTTCATCGTCGTTACCTGTGCAAAGAAGTTCCGTCAGCAAAACGTGCTTAACGTTTATAGAATGCCGGGCACTCAGGCAGCGTCACTTCAACCGGCTCGCTGGTTCCCTGCGCTTTAATGCAGGCGTCCGCCGCCACCGACGCCGCGTAGCCGTCCCAGGCCGAGGGGCCGTGCAGCTGGCCGGCTTTGACGTCGTTGATAAAGGCCTGCAGCTCGACGTCGTAGGCTTTGATAAAGCGGTCTTTCCAGTCGGTGAGAATGGCGGTCGACAGGCTGGCGGACTTGCGCATCTGGACGGCAGACGGCTCCGGCAGACGGGCAATCCCGGTCTCGCCGACCACTTCGCACTGGATGTCATACCCGTACTGGCAGTTCACGAACACTTCGACGTCGATCAGGGTGCCTTTTTTGGTTTCAAAGGAGACGATCTGCGGATCTTTCAGGCGCGCATGGGTGTGCGAGGTGGAGCGCGGGAAGCGCACCTGCACGGAACGGTAGTCATCGTTCAGCAGCCAGCGCAGCACGTCCAGCTCGTGGATCAGGGTGTTAGTGATCGCCATATCGGTGGTGTAGTTCTCACCGACCGACTGGTTGCGGTGGGCGCAGCGCAGCATCAGCGGCGCGCCGATATCGCCATCGTCGATCACTTTTTTCAGCGCCAGATAGCCTTCGTCGTACGGGCGCATAAAACCTACCTGCACCAGGCGACGGCCGGCCTTCATTTCAGCATCGACGATGCGGCGGCAGCCTTCCGCGGTCATCGCCAGCGGTTTTTCGCAGAACACCGGCTTACCGGCGGCGATGGCGGCCAGGGTGTACTCTTCGTGGGTCGGGTCCCACGAAGTGACCAGGATGGCATCGACATCGCTGGCGTTAATCACGTCGTGGCCGTCGGCGTAGACTTCCGCCTGCACGCCCGGCAGCGCGACCGCCGCACGGGCGTTGTCGGCATTGATATCAGACACCGCCACAACGGTGGCGCCCTGCAGAACCTGGGTGCAGCGACGGATGTGTTCTTTACCGATAGCGCCAGCGCCGATGACACCTAATTTGAGCGACATAATGGTTTTCTCCGTAAGTCTGTAGGATTCAGAGTGGATGTTCGTTTTAGTAATCACGCGCCTGGGCGCGCTTTTCATTAATCATTTGCGCAACTTTGCGGATCCGCTCAGAGAGCGCCGTCTGGGCGACGCCAACGTTCCACCAGCTGCCGTATTTGTGCACCATGGTCTTCGGCAGCACTTTAATATCAATCAGGGTGCTGACCGTTTCGCGACGGGCGGCGTCCAGCGCGTGGCGCAGTTCGTCCAGGGTGGTGACGCGCCAGGTTTTGCAACCGTAGCCGGCGGCGATGGTGGCGAAGTCCACCGGCACCAGGCCGCCCTGCAACTGGCCGGTTTCCGGCTGGCGGTAGCGGAACTCGGTGCCGAAGCTGTCCATCCCGTGCTCCATCTGCAGGTTGTTGATGCAGCCGTTGGCCATGTTGTCGAACAGCACGACGTTGATCTTCGCCCGCTCCTGCAGGGAGGTGACCAGCTCAGAGTGGAGCATCATGAACGAGCCATCGCCGACCAGGGAGTAGACTTCGCTCTGCGGCTGCGCCAGCTTCACGCCCAGCGCGGCGTTGACCTCATATCCCATGCAGGAGTAGCCGTACTCCACGTGGTAGGTGTTTTCGGCGCGGTTGCGCCAGACGCGCTGCAGATCGCCGGGCAGGCTGCCCGCCGCCGCGACGATCACCGCCTCGGCCGGCAGCGTTTCATTCAGTACCCCAAGGACGCTGCTCTGGGTCAGGGTGGAGTCGGTGATCTGGCGGAACTCGCGATACACCGATTCGCGATCGAGATGATCGTCGATCTCCGGGACAAAGGATTTCTCCTGCCACACCGCCTGGTAGACGCGCTGGGTCTCTTTTAACTGACGGCTCTGCACGCTCTCGATCTGCGCGCCCCAGCCGGCCTGCCAGCCGCTGTCCGCCAGCGCCGCGTCGAGGGCGGTCATCGCTTCCCGGGCGTCCGCCAGCATGGCAATACCGTCCAGCTTCCAGGCGTCGAAGTTGCTGACGTTAATATTCAGGAAACGCACCTCCGGGTGCTGGAAAATCCATTTCGAGGCGGTGGTAAAATCGCTGAAACGGGTGCCAACGCCGATCACCAGGTCGGCCTCTTTCGCCAGCAGGTTCGCCGCCAGACAGCCCGTCTCGCCGACGCCGCCGACGTTCAGGGGGTGAGAAGAGACCACCGTCCCCTTCCCGGCCTGGGTTTCGGCAAAGGGCACCCCGTAGCGCTCGGCGAAACGGGACAGCGCTTCGCCCGCGCCGGAGTATTTCACCCCGCCGCCGCAGACGATCAGCGGTTTACGACTGGCTTTGATGGCCGCCACGGCGTCCGCCAGCTGCGCGGCGCTGGCCGGGCGGCGGTCAAGACGGTGCACCCGGCGCGCAAAGAAGGATTCCGGGTAGTCCCAGGCTTCACCCTGTACGTCCTGCGGCAGGCACAGCGTCACCGCGCCGGTTTCCGCCGGGTCGGTCAGGACGCGCATGGCGTTGATACAGGCGCTCATCAGCTGTTCCGGGCGGGTAATGCGGTCCCAGTATTTGCTGACCGCGCGGAAGGCGTCATTGGTGCTGATGCTGAGATCGTAGCTCTGTTCAATCTGCTGGAGCACCGGGTCCGGCTGGCGGGTGGCGAAGACATCGCCCGGCAGCAGCAGCAGCGGAATGCGGTTGGCGCTGGCGGTGCCGGCGGCGGTGATCATGTTGGCCGCCCCCGGACCGATGGAGGAGGTGCAGGCGATAATCTGCCGGCGCAAGGCCTGGCGGGCAAAACCGGTGGCCGCGTGGGCCATCCCCTGCTCGTTGCGCCCCTGATAGACGCGCATGTCGCCGCTGTCCTGCTCCAGCGCCTGCCCCAGCCCCAGGACGTTGCCATGGCCGAATATCGCGAAAATGCCTTTCACGAACTTCAGCTCTACACCATCCACTTCCAGGTACTGGTTATCGAGGAACTTCACCAGCGCCTGCGCCGTTGTCAGTCTCAGTTTGCCCATGATGCACAATCCTTATTGTTCAGTATTTGTGTGTGGCGTCGCGCCGATGCCGCCGGGGCCGTCGTTCACGTCACTGGAATACCTGTGGATTATAGGCAAACATTTTTTTCATTAAATACAAATACAGAAGAAATATTTCATTTTGCGAGAAGGATCAAACTCTCTACCCATTTCATACGTTTCACTTACATTCCTGACACGTTTTCGGGCCCTTTTTTGCCGCAGCACACGGCAATATCTCCTTAAAAATCATAGGTAAATGGCTGTCGTGTGGCGTTTCATTTTCCCCCGGGTCGACAGTGGGGGCGATCCGCGCTCACGCGAGGCTCAGTGCGGCAGAGTGGTAGATCCCTCACACTTTTGGTTTTTTAATTTCGAACGAGTTTGCAAATGAAATATTTATTTCTCAAACTAAGGGTAACCAATAACCCTCAGGCTGTTCACGGAGTCGACGTCGGGATCCCGACCCTTCCAGGCAGCAGATACCAAAAAGGAAATCCTAGCTATGAATGCAGCAGTAAAGCGGCTCGACGTCATCTGTATAGGTCGGGTGGCCGTCGACCTCTATGCCCAGCAGATCGGTTCGCGGCTAGAAGACGTTGCCAGTTTCGCGAAATATCTGGGCGGCTCCTCCGGCAACGTGGCCTTTGGCACCGCGATTCAGGGGCTGAAATCGGCCATGCTGGCGCGCGTTGGCGATGAACACAACGGCCGTTTCCTGCGCGAAACGCTCAACCGCGCCGGGGTGGATACTGAGTATCTGATTACCGACAAATCCCGCCTGACCGCGCTGGTGATGCTGGGGATAAAGGATCAGGAGACTTTCCCTCTGATTTTCTACCGCGATAACTGCGCCGATATGGCCTTAACGCCTGACGACATCAGCGAGGAGTATATTGCCTCCTCCCGGGCGCTGGCGGTGACCGGCACCCATCTGTCGCATGCCAACACCCGCGCCGCGGTGCTGAAGGCGCTGGAGTACGCCCGCCGTCACGGCCTGCGTACCGCGCTGGATATCGATTACCGTCCGGTGCTGTGGGGACTCACCTCGCTCGGCGATGGAGAAACCCGTTTCATTGAGTCCGGGCCGGTCACCAGCCAGCTGCAGGAAGTGCTGCATCTGTTCGATTTGGTGGTGGGAACCGAAGAAGAGTTTCATATTGCCGGGGGCAGCACCGATACCCTGACCGCGCTCAAAAATGTGCGCAATGCCACCAAAGCCACCCTCGTCTGCAAGCGCGGGCCGATGGGCTGCGTGGTGCTGGAAGGCGACATCCCGGACAGCTGGGACCAGGTGCCGCTGCAGCAGGGCGTGCGCGTGGAGGTGCTCAACGTGCTGGGCGCCGGAGATGCCTTTATGTCTGGCCTGCTGCGCGGCTGGCTTAACGACGAGGGCTGGGAGCAGGCTTGCCGTTATGCCAACGCCTGCGGGGCGCTGGTGGTCTCCCGCCACGGCTGTGCGCCGGCGATGCCGACCAAAGTCGAACTCGATGACTATCTGCAGCGCGCCGAATCGGTGCCGCGCCCGGACGTCGACGAGCGCCTCAACCACCTGCACCGGGTGACCAGCCGCCGCCAGCAGTGGCCGGAGCTGTGCATTTTCGCCTTCGACCATCGCAAACAGCTGGCCGATCTGGCGCGGGAGGCCGGGCGCGATGAAGCCTGCATTCCGCAGCTCAAGCTGCTGTTGTTGGCCGCGGCCGAAGCGGCGGCGCAGGAGGCGGGCCTTGACCAGCGCAGCGGTATTCTGGCCGACGGCACCTACGGCCAGCGTGCGCTGAACGCCATTACCGGCAAGGGCTGGTGGATCGGGCGCCCTATCGAACTGCCCAGCTCGCGACCGCTGCGTCTGGAGCATGGCAACATCGGCTCGCAGCTGATCGACTGGCCGCTGGAGCATGTCGTCAAATGTCTGGTCTTCTATCACCCGGACGACCCGACGGCGCTGCGTGCAGAGCAGGACGCCCTGCTGCTCGAGGTGTGGCAGGCCTGTAACAAGTCAGGCCATGAATTGCTGCTGGAGGTGATCCTGCCGGAAAATGGCCCGGACAAAGACGAGCGCCATTACCACACCATGCTGGAACACTTCTATCAGCTGGGGATCAAGCCGGACTGGTGGAAGCTGCCGCCGCTCTCCAGCGCCAGCTGGCAGCAGATCACCGCCCTTATCGAGCGCGAAGATCCGTGGAGCCGCGGGATCCTGATCCTCGGCCTCGACGCACCTTCCGACAAACTGCGCGCCGGTTTCGCCGAGGCGGCCGCACACCCGATGATCAAAGGTTTCGCCGTCGGGCGCACTATCTTTGGCCAGCCGTCGCGGCGCTGGATGCAGGGTGAGCTCAGCGATGAGGCGCTGATAGAGGAAGTGAAACGCAACTACCTGACGCTTATTGGCTACTGGCGCGAAGCCCGGCGCTGATCCCCCGACGCCCGTCTCCGTCACCTTGCGGAGCGGGCGTTTTTCTGTTTCTTCGTGAAATGAATCGCGTATTTCGTCGCAATAAATGAAAAATTCGCTTCATTTGGTACACTGGAAGCCATATTCCTTCCATTTTCTCAGAGCGCACTCTATGGCCAATAACCCAACACAGCTGACCATCCTGCAGGATGAAATCAGGCGTCGCTACGATACGTTAAGCAAACGCCTGAAACAGGTCGCCCGCTATATCCTTGATAACAGCAATAGCGTGGCTTTCGATACCGTGGCCTCCATTGCGCAACAGGCGGACGTTCCCCCTTCCACGTTGATTCGTTTTGCCAACGCCTTCGGCTTCAGCGGCTTTAACGAAATGAAACAGATGTTCAAGCAACATTTGATGGAAGAGACCGCCAACTATACCGAGCGCGCCCGTCTGTTCCGCCAGACCACCAGCGATGAGTCCAGCCCGCCGGAAACGCCGACGGAAATTCTCAATATGTTCACGATGGTGAACAACCAGGCGCTGCAGCAGCTGGCGATGCAGACCTCCAGCGATGAGCTGGAGCGCGCGGTGGCCCTGCTGGGCGAGGCGGAAAATATCTACGTCATTGGCCTGCGCCGGTCGTTCAGCGTCGCCTCCTATCTGACCTATGCGCTGCGCCACCTCGATCGCAAAGCCTTTCTGATCGACGGCCTCGGCGGCATGTTCACCGAGCAACTGAGTCTGGTCGGCCCGAAAGACGTGGTGGTGGCGGTGAGCTTCTCGCCGTACGCCCGGGAAGTGGTCGAGCTGGTGGAGCTGGGCGCGCAGCGCAAAGCGCGGCAGATCGCCATTACCGACAGCCAGGTCAGCCCGCTGGCGGCCTTCAGCGATGTCTGCTTTGTGGTGCGGGAAGCGCAGGTGGATGGCTTCCGCTCGCAGGTTGCTTCCCTGTGCCTGGCCCAGACGCTGGCGGTGTCGCTGGCGCTGAACAGCAGTCAGGAGTCTGAGGCCAAGCAGAAGGCGTGAGATAAGCCGCCTGGCGTTAGTTGCCCGGCGGAGTTGTATAAGCCTGCGGGAGGCGCCAGTAGGCCGGGCAAGGCATTTATGCCGCCATCCGACACAAAGACGGGTATGGCGTCGGAGGTGTCCTGCCCGGCGGCGCTGCGCTTGCCGGGCCTACGGTATAGGGGCTTACGGGAGGATCCCGTAGGCCGGATAAGGCGAAGCCGCCATCCGGCACAAAGGCAGGTATGGCGCCGGAGGTGTCCTGCCCGGCGGCGCTGCGCTTGCCGGGCCTGGGATATGTGCACCTGCGGGTCGCCGTAGAGACTGTTATCGGTTTGCAACTTTCCCGGCCAGACAATGCGTTTATCACGTGTAACTTCAGCGAAATTTGCGCTCCCGGTTAATCGTCTGCGTTATGCCTGGCATGGCGCAGGGAGCGCACAGGGGGCGGCCAGTCGCCGCCGCCCCCTGTACCCCCGGGCTCCGGCCAGCAAAATCGCCGCTGCGCGGTCCCTTCGACTTATCCCTGCAGGCTTCGGGTCGGGCCGAGGCAGCGTCCATGCAAAACACGGCCCTCAGCCCGCATCCATGCGGGCTGCCCCGGCCTTCCGGGAACGTCTCAGCGATTTTGAGGCCGTCAGCACCGGCAGTTTCAGTCGCGCAAGTGGGTAAATCAGGGACAGGTCGCAGGGACCCTGTAGGCCGGGCCAGGCACAGCCGCCACCCGACAACATCCCAGGTATCGAGTCTGATATCTTGTCCGGCGGCGCTGCGCTTGCCGGGCGTGGGGTATATGGGCTCAGGAGAGGATCCTGTAGGCCGGATAAGCGTAGCGCCATCCGGCACAGTCACGGGTACGGTGCCTGACGGCCCGGCAACGCTGCGCTTGCCGGGCCAGGGAGTGGGATTCCGCGGAGCCTTTCGCTAAAAAACACCCGCAGCCTCAAACAACAAGGCCGGTTAGCATCGCTAACCGGCCTTTTTTATCGGCGTCTGCGCGTCACGTTAGTCGTGACGCGGATACTCCGGCGTGTTGATCCAGGCGTGGTCATCTTCCCAGGTGAACAGCCATTTCCGGTCCGGCCCGGCCATGACGTTCAGATAGTAGCTGTCGTAACCGGCAATCGCCGCCACCGGATGGTAACCGCGCGGCACCATCACCACATCGTGGTTATAGGGCGCCATACAGGCGTCCAGGCTGCGGTCGTCGGTGTAGACCCGCTGGAAGGCAAAGCCCTGCGGCGGATCGAAGCGGTGATAGTAGGTCTCTTCCAGTTGCGTTTCTTTGCCCGGCTGGGCGGTATCGTGCTTATGCGACGGCCACGAGCTGGTGGCCCCTTCGTCGGTGTAGACTTCCACCACCAGCAGGCAATCCGCCTCGGCGCTGTCCGGCAGAATATTATGCACCCGACGCTGGTTGCGCCCTTTCCCACGATGCTCGACGCCGACGTCTTCCGGCCGAATAAGGCGTGCCGGGAAGCTGCCTTTGCCCGGCGCGCTACACACCGCCAGCTCCAGATCGGAATCGGCGGTCACCTCGACCCGATCCTGCGGTGGCACGTACACCGACCACGGCGGGGTGCGTTCAAACGGCGACATCCGTTTACCGAGATTCGGGAAATCGGCCTGCTGCGTTTTCACCGACGCCAGGCCGGCGACCAGCACCAGGCACAGCTCGCGGTCGCCGCTCTCCAGCGTCACGGTCTGCCCTTTTTTCAACATCCAGACATCAAAGCCGATATAGCGCCAACCGGCGCTTTGCGGCGTAATATGCTGGATCTGTCCCTCTTTTCGCGATTTAGCCAGTAACGACATGGCGCTCTCCTTCACCGATTAACCTAACGTCGGCATGCTGAATTCAGATACGGTCTGCTGCCCTGCCGGCCAGCGTACGGTGGCGGTCTTCATGCGCGTGTAGAAGCGCACGCCGTCCGGCCCGTGAACGTTCAGCGCCCCGAACACTGAGCGCTTCCAGCCGCCGAAGCTGTGGAACGCCATCGGCACCGGGACCGGCACGTTCACCCCGACCATCCCCGCCTGCACGTCGTGGACGAATTCACGCGCGGTGTGGCCGTTGCTGGTGAAGACGGCGCTGCCGTTGCCAAACTCGTGGCTGTTGACCAGTTCGAGGGCGCTGTCATAGTCCGCCGCGCGCACAATCCCCAGCACCGGGCCAAAGATCTCTTCGCGCCAGATGGTCATCTCCGGGGTGACGTGATCGAACAGGGTGCCGCCGACATAATAGCCCGCGTCGTAACCCGGCACGCGCAGTTTGCGGCCATCGACCACCAGTTTTGCCCCTTCGCTTTCGCCTTTATCAATATAGCCGAGGACTTTTTTCTGGTGAGTATCAGAAACCACCGGCCCCATCTCGTTCTCTTCCTGGCCGCGCATACAGCCCGGGCCCACTTTCAGCGCCTCCACCAACGGCTTCAGGCGGGCGATCAGTTTGTCGGCGGTTTCATCTCCCACCGCGACCACCACCGGCAGCGCCATGCAGCGCTCGCCTGCGGAACCGAAGGCGCCGCCCATAATGGCGTTAACGGTGGCGTCGAGATCGGCATCCGGCATCACTATCGCGTGGTTTTTGGCGGCGCCAAAGGCCTGCACGCGCTTGCCGTGGGCGCTGGCGGTCTTATAGATATACTCCGCCACGCCGGAGGAGCCAACGAAGCTCACTGCCGCAATGCGCGGGTCAGTGTACAGCTGCTCGGCATCTTCATTGCTGCAGTGCACGACGTTAAACACGCCGTCCGGCAGACCAGCCTCTTTCAGCAGCTCTGCCAGACGCACGGCGGCCGTCGGCGCCAGCGCCGGCGGCTTGAGGACGAAGCTGTTGCCGCAGGCCAGCGCCAGCGGGAACATCCACATCGGCACCATCGCCGGGAAGTTAAACGGGGTGATCCCGGCCACCACGCCCAGCGGCTGCATCAGCGAATAGCTGTCGACGCCGGTGCCGACGTCAGAAGAGTATTCACCTTTAATCAGGTGCGGGATCCCGCAGGCGAATTCGACCACTTCCATGCCGCGGGTCAGCTCGCCCAGCGCATCCGACCACACTTTGCCGTGCTCGCTGACGATGATCCCCGCCAGCTCTTCCACGTGCTGCTCCAGCAGCATTTTGAAGTTGAACAGCACGCGGGCGCGGCGCAGCGGCGTGGTACGGGACCAGCTGTCAAACGCATCGCGAGCAACCTGAATCGCCTCAGAGACTTCCTGCGCGGTCGATACCGTGACTTCGCGCACCGCTTTGCCCGTCGCCGGATCGTACACCGGCATCGTTTCGTTGCTGCTGCTGATAACGGTTTTCCCGCCAATAAAGTTTCCTGTGATCGTCATGTTCTCGCCTCATAGTGAAGAGGGCCAGCGCACACCGGCCCGTCGCTGATTCTGCTGTGCTATAACCGTAGTAAAATGAAATTTATATTTCAACATTGTTGTGAAATGAAATTTCATTTTGGTGATAACAGTCGCATTTTGCGCTCACGCATCGCTTACACGCTTCCCCCATCGAGCCGCGCCGCCTCGTGATGCCAGGCTCCCCGTCCCGGTCGCTCCCGCCGCGGCGGCCGGGAATATTTTGCGAGGCAGCTCAAACAATCATCATTTTCATTCTTGCTTATTTTGGAATAAACGTTTTGACTGTTAGCCAATTGAACGAACCTAACCCTCTTCCGTCAGGAGTGTCCTATGGCCATCGCAATGCAACGTTTTTGTATTAACCGCAAAATCGCGCCAGCGCTCAGCATTGAAGCGTTTTTCCGTCTGGTGAACCGTCTGGGCCTGAATAAAGTCGAGCTGCGCAACGATTTACCCAGCGGGAAGGTGACCGACGATTTAAGCCATCAGCAGGTGCGCGAGCTGGCGGCGCGTTATCACATCGAGATCCTGACGATTAACGCGGTCTATCCCTTTAACCGCCGTAGCGAAGAGGTGCGGCAGCTGACCGAGTCGCTGCTGAAAGAGGCTCAGGCCATCGGCGCCAAATCGCTGGTGCTCTGCCCGCTCAACGACGGCAGCGAGGTGCCGGCCAGCGACACCCTGGGCGCCCTGCGCGATCTGGCCCCGCTGTTTGCCTTCTACGGCATCCACGGCCTGGTGGAGCCGCTGGGCTTCCCGCAAAGCTCGCTGCGATCGGCGCACCAGGCGCAGACGCTGATCCATGACGCGCGCGTGCCGTTTAAGCTGCTGATCGACACCTTCCATCACCATCTCTACCCGCAGGCGGCGGACGAGTTCAGTCAGGTGGAGGTAGCGGACATCGGGCTGGTCCACCTTTCCGGAGTGGACGATACCCGCCCGCGCGAGCAGCTCACCGATGCCGAGCGCATCATGCTGACGCCGCAGGATCGCCTCGGCACCTGCGAGCAGGTTAAGGCACTGGAAGCCCGCGGCTATCAGGGGATATACGCTTTTGAACCCTTCGCTCCCGAGCTGGCGCAGTGGAGCGAAGCGGATATCGAGCGCGAAATTGAGCAGAGCATCGCGCTTATCCAACGCCACTGCGCCTGAGGCCTCTCGCGACAGCGTGCGCGGCGCGTGACGATTTCCCCAACGCCGGACGACGAGGTTGCCTATAATCGTCGCAGGATAAATGGAGGAATCGATCATGAGCTCACCCCTGTTGATTGCGCGCACGCTGGATAACGCGCTCTATTTGCTGCCCGCGATGGCCAACCGCCATGGGCTGATCACCGGTGCGACCGGCACCGGTAAAACCGTCACCCTGCAAAAGCTGGCTGAGTCGTTTTCGGAGATTGGCGTGCCGGTATTTATGGCGGACGTCAAGGGCGACCTGACCGGCATTGCCGCCGCGGGGCAGAGCTCAGAGAAACTGCAGGCGCGGCTGGAGAAGATCGGCGTCAGCGACTGGGAGCCGCACGCCAACCCGGTGGTGCTCTGGGATATCTTTGGCGAAAAGGGCCACCCGGTGCGGGCGACGGTCTCCGATCTTGGCCCTCTGCTGCTGGCGCGCCTGCTCAATCTCAACGAGGTGCAGAGCGGCGTGCTGAACATTATTTTCCGCATCGCGGACGACCGCGGCCTGCTGCTGCTCGACTTCAAAGACCTCCGCGCCATCACCCAGTTTATCGGCGACAACGCCAAATCTTTCCAGAATCAGTACGGCAATATCAGCAGCGCCTCGGTCGGCGCCATCCAGCGCGGGCTGTTGACCCTGGAGCAACAGGGCGCCGGGCACTTCTTCGGCGAGCCGATGCTGGATATTGCCGACTGGATGCGCGTCGATGCCAGTGGCAAAGGGGTGATCAATATCCTCAGCGCTGAAAAGCTCTACCAGATGCCGAAGCTCTACGCCGCCAGCCTGCTGTGGATGCTCTCCGAGCTGTACGAGCGCCTACCGGAGGCGGGCGATCTCGACAAGCCCAAACTGGTGTTCTTCTTCGATGAGGCGCATCTGCTGTTCAACGATGCGCCGCAGGTGCTGCTGGATAAAATCGAACAGGTGATCCGTCTTATCCGCTCCAAGGGCGTCGGCGTCTATTTTGTCTCGCAGAACCCGGCGGATATTCCCGACGCTGTGCTCGGCCAGTTGGGCAACCGTGTGCAGCACGCGCTGCGCGCCTTTACGCCGAAGGATCAGAAAGCGGTGAAAACCGCCGCCCAGACCATGCGCGCCAACCCGGCCTTCAGTACCGAACAGGCGATCCAGGAGCTGGGCACTGGCGAGGCGCTGATCTCCTTCCTCGATGAGAAAGGCAGTCCGTCGGTGGTCGAGCGGGCGATGGTTATCGCTCCCTGCTCGCGGATGGGGCCACTCAGCGATGACGAGCGCAATGGCCTGCTGAATCACTCGCCGCTGTACGGCAAGTATGAAGAGGAGGTGGACCGCGAGTCGGCCTTCGAGATGCTGCAGCAAGGGGTGCAGGTCACTACCGAGCAGCAGTCGGCTCCGCCGGCGAAGGGTCAGCAGAGCGGAGAAGACGACGGGCTGCTCGGCGGCCTGAAAGATATCCTGTTCGGCAGCACCGGCCCTCGCGGCGGCAAACGCGACGGTATCGTGCAGACCGCGGCGAAAAGCGCAGTTCGCCAGGTCACCAATCAGATCGTCCGCGGCATGCTGGGCAGCCTGCTGGGCGGACGCAAGCGCTAAAAAAAAAGCCCCCTCATCAATGAGGGGGCTTAGGTTTCAGGCTTACCCGCTAGGCCTTACGCATCATCAGCCAGAGGCTTATCAGGAAGAAGCTGGCGCTTGGCAACAGCGCGCCGATGATCGGCGGTATGCCGTACACCAGGGTCAGCGGGCCGAAAATCTGATCCAGCACGTAGAAGATAAAGCCGAAGCTAATCCCCGTCACTACCCGGACGCCCATCGGCACGCTACGCAGCGGGCCAAAGATAAACGACAGCGCCATCAGCATCATCACCGCCACCGACAGCGGCTGGAAGATTTTGCTCCACATATTGAGCTGGTAGCGTCCCGGATCCTGACCGCTGGATTTCAGGTATTTCACATAGTTGTGCAGCCCGCTGATCGACAGCGCATCCGGATCCAGGGCAACCACGCCGAGCTTGTCCGGCGTCAGGTTGGTTTTCCAGGTACCGCTCACCATCTGCGACCCGGTCACCTGCTTCGGATCGGTCAGATCGGATTCATCCACCTGCGACAGGCGCCACACTTTATTCTCGCTATCGAATTTTGCCGAGGCGGCATAGCGCACCGACTGTAAACGACGCTCCGGGTTGAAGGCATAAATGCTGACGCCCCCCAGCTCATCGTTACCTTTCACCCGTTCGATATAGACAAAGTTATGGCCATCTTTCGCCCACAGCCCCTGCTGGGTGGAAAGTAGCGAACCGCCGTACATCTGCTGGGCGCGGTAGTTGCGCGCCATCTGTTCGCCCTGCGGCGCCACCCACTCGCCGATCGCCATGGTCAGCAGCACCAGCGGGATCGCAGTTTTCATCACCGCCAGCGCCACCTGCAGCCGGGTAAAACCGGACGCCTGCATCACCACCAGCTCGCTGCGCTGGGCCAGCATCCCCAGCCCCAGCAGCGCGCCAAGCAGCGCCGCCATTGGGAAGAAGATCTGGATGTCTTTCGGCACGCTGAGGATGGTATAGAGGCCGGCGCCCAGCGCGTCGTAACTGCCCTGCCCGGACTTTTTCAGCTGATCGACAAACTTGATAATGCCGGAGAGCGACACCAGCATGAACAGCGTCATCATGATGGTGTTGAAAATCGTCTTACCGATATAACGGTCAAGTACGCCAAACGCCTGCATCAGGCCGCTCCTTTATTAAAACGGGCGCGGAAGCGGCGCATCGGCACCGTGTCCCACAGGTTTAACAGCACCGCCAGCGCAAAATAGAGCAGGTTGATCGCCCACATCCAGATAGCCGGGTCCATTTTGCCTTTGCCGCCGTTCGACTTAATCGAGGTCTGCAGCAGGAAGAACACCAGGTAGAGCAGCATCGCCGGCAGCATCGACAGCACGCGGCCCTGGCGCGGGTTCACCACGCTGAGAGGCACCACCATCAGCGCCATAATGAAGACCGTCGCCACCAGCGTGAAGCGCCAGTGCAGTTCGGCACGCGCGCGGTCGGTGTGGGTCTGCCACAGAGTGCGCATATCCATCTGTTCGGTGTCGTCCGGATCGGAGGTCACCGCCTGGTGGCCGATAATGGCCTGATAGTTATTGAAGTCAGTAATGCGGAAATCGCGCAGCATCGCGGTGCCTTCAAAGCGGGTGCCCTTGTTGAGGGTCACCACCTGCGAACCGTCTTTCTGCTGCGACAGCTCGCCGGAATCCGCCACCACCACGGAGGGGCGCGCGTTGCCTTTCGGACGCAGCTGGGCAAGGAAGACGTCATGGAAGCGGTTGCCGTTCACGCTCTCGATAAACATCACCGCGTTACCATCGCTGGCCTGCTGGAACTGGCCCTGGGCCAGAGCGGCCATGCCGGGGTTGGCTTTGGCTTCCGCCAGCACTTCATCCTGATGGCGCGACGACCACGGCCCCGCCCACATCACGTTGACCGCCGCCACCGCGCCGGTGAACAGCGCGAGGATCATCGCCGCCTTGATCAGCACGGCTTTACTCAAGCCGCAGGCGTGCATCACCGTAATTTCGCTTTCGGTGTACAGCTTGCCGAGGGTCATCAGCAGGCCAAGGAACAGACTTAACGGCAGGATAAGCTGCGCCATCTCCGGGATGCCGAGCCCCAACAGCGAGAGCACCAGATTGGTTGGGATATCGCCATCCACCGCAGCGCCGAGGATCCTGACTAATTTCTGACAAAAGAAAATCAGTAACAGGATGAATAGGATCGCCAACTGGCTTTTCAGCGTCTCACGAACCAGATATCTTATGATTATCACTATAAATACGCCCGTAAAAACCCGTTTTAGTGCAGGAAAATTGCTTGTTTCATGGCTTAAACGTCATTTATTCTCTTTGGTCGTCGAAAACGTCGCTAAGATTAAATGACTCATCGGTTCTGCATGTCAGGATCTTTTCTGACGAACCCAGGCCTTAATAACGTTAAGATTAACACGAAGTCACCGCAACAGCGGATATGAGTTACGAAAGCTTGCAATTATATACTCAATGGATTTCGAGTTGTAAGAAGGCAGCAGGGCTGTGGCCCCTGGCGCGCACAATGTGCCACGTCAGGGTAAGCAGGCGCAGCCGGCGCATCTGCAACTTGAAAGGCGACGAGTATAGCCGTAGCCACCACTGTTGTCTTTAAGATTCAGGAGCATAGTGCATGGAGTTCAGTGTAAAAAGCGGTAGCCCGGAGAAGCAGCGGAGCGCCTGTATCGTGGTCGGCGTCTTTGAACCACGTCGCCTCTCCCCCATCGCCGAACAACTCGATAAAATCAGCGACGGCTACATCAGCGCCCTGCTGCGTCGCGGCGAGCTGGAAGGCAAACCTGGCCAGACGTTATTGCTGCACCATGTGCCAAACATTCTGTCTGAGCGCATTCTGCTGATTGGCTGCGGCAAAGAGCGCGAGCTGGATGAGCGTCAGTACAAGCAGGTCATCCAGAAAACCATCAATACCCTGAATGATACCGGTTCAATGGAGGCGGTCTGCTTCCTGACCGAGCTGCACGTCAAGGGCCGTAACAACTACTGGAAAGTTCGCCAGGCCGTTGAAACCGCCAAAGAGACGCTGTACAGCTTCGACCAGCTGAAGACCAACAAAAGCGAGCCGCGTCGCCCGCTGCGTAAAATGGTCTTTAACGTGCCCACCCGTCGCGAGCTGACCAGCGGCGAACGCGCCATTCAGCACGGGCTGGCGATCGCCGCCGGCATCAAAGCGGCGAAAGATCTCGGCAACATGCCGCCGAACATCTGTAACGCCGCCTATCTGGCCTCCCAGGCACGCCAGCTGGCCGATACCTATAGCAAAAACGTCATCACCCGCGTGATCGGCGAACAGCAGATGCGCGAGCTGGGAATGAACGCCTACCTCGCCGTCGGCAACGGTTCGCAGAACGAGTCGCTGATGTCGGTCATCGAGTATAAAGGCAACCCGTCGGAAGACGCGCGCCCTATCGTGCTGGTCGGTAAAGGCCTGACCTTCGACTCCGGCGGCATCTCCATCAAGCCGGCTGAAGGCATGGACGAGATGAAGTACGACATGTGCGGCGCCGCGGCGGTGTACGGGGTGATGCGGATGGTTGCTGAGCTGCAGCTGCCGCTGAACGTGATCGGCGTGCTGGCGGGCTGTGAAAACATGCCTGGCGGTCGCGCGTATCGCCCGGGCGATGTGCTGACCACCATGTCCGGCCAGACGGTGGAAGTGCTCAACACCGACGCCGAAGGCCGTCTGGTGCTGTGCGATGTGCTGACCTACGTTGAGCGCTTCGAGCCGGAAGCGGTTATCGATGTCGCAACGCTGACCGGCGCCTGCGTGATTGCCCTCGGCCATCACATCACCGGCCTGATGTCGAACCATAACCCGCTGGCCCATGAGCTGATCGGCGCCTCCGAACTGGCCGGCGACCGCGCATGGCGTCTGCCGCTGGCCGATGAGTTCCAGGACCAGCTGGAATCCAACTTTGCCGATATGGCGAATATCGGCGGCCGTCCTGGCGGCGCGATCACCGCCGGCTGCTTCCTGTCGCGCTTCACCCGCAAGTACAACTGGGCGCACCTCGACATCGCCGGCACCGCCTGGCGTTCCGGCAAAGCCAAAGGCGCCACCGGTCGTCCGGTCGCTCTGCTGTCGCAGTTCCTGCTCAATCGCGCGGGTTTTAACGGCGAAGAGTGATTGCCGTCTGATGCCCGGTGGCGCTACGCTTACCGGGCCTACGGAAAGATGCCGTTTGTAGGCCGGGTAAGCGTAGCGCCACCCGGCTTTGCATTTAAATCCACGACAAGAAGCCCCATATATGAAGAATGCAACGTTCTACCTTCTGGACAACGAAGACACCGTCGACGGCCTGAGCGCCGTCGAGCAGCTGGTGTGTGACATTGCCGCAGAACGTTGGCGCAACGGCAAGCGCGTCCTGATCGCCTGTGAAGATGAGCAGCAGGCGATTCGTCTCGATGAGGCGCTGTGGTCGCGGCCGCCGGAGAGCTTTGTGCCGCACAATCTGGCGGGCGAAGGCCCGCGAGGCGGCGCGCCGGTGGAGATTGCCTGGCCGCAAAAGCGCAACAGCAGCCCGCGGGATATTCTGATCAGCCTGCGGCTTAACTTTGCAGATTTTGCCACCGCTTTCACAGAAGTGATAGACTTTGTCCCTTACGAAGAAAATCTGAAACAACTGGCGCGCGAACGCTATAAGGCGTACCGCATGGCTGGTTTCAACCTGAACACGGCAACCTGGAAATAATGGAAAAGACATACAACCCACAAGATATCGAACAGCCGCTTTACGAGCACTGGGAAAAGCAGGGCTATTTCAAACCGAATGGTGATGAAAGCCAGGAGAGCTTCTGCATCATGATCCCGCCGCCGAACGTCACCGGCAGTTTGCATATGGGTCATGCCTTCCAGCAAACCATCATGGATACGATGATTCGCTACCAGCGCATGCAGGGCAAAAACACCCTGTGGCAGGCGGGGACCGACCACGCGGGTATCGCTACCCAGATGGTGGTTGAGCGTAAGATTGCCGCTGAAGAAGGGAAAACCCGCCACGACTACGGCCGCGACGCCTTCATCGACAAAATCTGGCAGTGGAAAGCGGAATCCGGCGGCACCATTACCCGTCAGATGCGCCGTCTCGGCAACTCCGTGGATTGGGAGCGCGAGCGCTTCACCATGGACGAGGGGCTTTCCAATGCCGTGAAAGAAGTCTTTGTTCGCCTGTACAAAGAAGATCTGATCTACCGCGGTAAACGCCTGGTTAACTGGGACCCGAAACTGCGCACCGCCATTTCCGACCTCGAAGTGGAAAACCGCGAATCGAAAGGTTCGATGTGGCACATCCGCTACCCGCTGGCCGATGGCGCGAAAACCGCTGACGGTAAAGACTACCTGGTGGTCGCCACTACCCGTCCGGAAACCCTGCTGGGCGATACCGGCGTGGCCGTTAACCCGGAAGATCAGCGCTACAAAGATCTGATTGGCAAATTCGTGGTGCTGCCGCTGGTAAACCGCCGCATCCCGATCGTGGGCGACGAACACGCCGACATGGAGAAAGGCACCGGCTGCGTGAAGATCACCCCGGCGCACGACTTTAACGACTACGAAGTGGGTCGTCGTCACCAGCTGCCGATGATCAACATCCTGACCTTTGACGGCGACATCCGCGAAAGCGCGGAAGTGTACGACACCAAAGGCAATGAATCTGACGTCTACTCCAGCGAGATCCCGGCGGAGTTCCAGAAACTGGAACGCTTCGCGGCGCGTAAAGCCGTCGTTGCGGCGGTTGACGCCCTCGGCCTGCTGGAAGAGATCAAACCGCACGACCTGACCGTCCCTTACGGCGACCGCGGCGGCGTGGTTATCGAACCGATGCTGACCGACCAGTGGTACGTGCGCGCGGACGTGCTGGCCAAGCCGGCGGTGGAAGCCGTTGAAAACGGCGACATCCAGTTCGTGCCGAAGCAGTACGAAAACATGTACTTCTCCTGGATGCGCGATATTCAGGACTGGTGTATCTCCCGTCAGCTGTGGTGGGGTCACCGCATTCCGGCATGGTATGACAACGACGGCAACGTCTACGTGGGCCGTAGCGAAGACGAAGTGCGTCAGGAAAACAACCTGAGCGCCGACGTTGCGCTGCGTCAGGACGAAGACGTTCTCGATACCTGGTTCTCCTCCGCGCTGTGGACCTTCTCCACCCTCGGCTGGCCGGAAAACACCGACGCCCTGCGTCAGTTCCACCCAACCAGCGTGATGGTGTCCGGCTTCGACATCATCTTCTTCTGGATCGCCCGCATGATCATGATGACCATGCACTTCATCAAAGATGAAAACGGTAAACCGCAGGTTCCGTTTAAGACCGTCTACATGACTGGTCTGATCCGCGATGACGAAGGCCAGAAGATGTCCAAATCCAAGGGTAACGTTATTGACCCGCTGGATATGGTTGACGGCATCACCCTGCCGGAGCTGCTGGAGAAACGTACCGGCAACATGATGCAGCCGCAGCTGGCGGAGAAAATCCGTAAGCGCACCGAGAAACAGTTCCCGAACGGCATCGAGCCGCACGGCACCGACGCCCTGCGCTTCACCCTGGCGGCGCTGGCCTCTACCGGCCGCGACATCAACTGGGATATGAAGCGTCTGGAAGGTTACCGTAACTTCTGTAACAAGCTGTGGAACGCCAGCCGCTTTGTGCTGATGAACACCGAAGATCAGGATTGCGGCTTCAACGGCGGCGAGATGGTGCTCTCCCTGGCCGACCGCTGGATCCTTGCGGAATTCAACCACACCGTCAAAGCGTATCGCGAAGCGCTGGATAACTTCCGCTTCGATATCGCCGCCGGCATCCTGTATGAGTTCACCTGGAACCAGTTCTGCGACTGGTACCTGGAACTGACCAAGCCGGTCATGAACGGCGGCAGCGAAGCGGAGCTGCGCGGCACTCGCCATACGCTGGTGACTGTGCTGGAAGGTCTGCTGCGCCTGGCGCATCCGATCATTCCGTTCATCACCGAGACCATCTGGCAGCGCGTGAAGGTCATCTGCGGGATCACCGCCGACACCATCATGCTGCAGCCGTTCCCGCAGTACGATGCCTCTCAGGTGGACGACGCGGCGCTGGCCGACACCGAATGGCTGAAGCAGGCGATCGTCGCCGTGCGTAACATCCGTGCGGAAATGAACATCGCTCCGGGCAAACCGCTGGAACTGCTGCTGCGCGGCTGCAGCAAAGAGGCCGAGCGTCGCGTGAACGACAACCGCAGCTTCCTGCTGAATCTGGCGCGTCTGGAAAGCATTACCGTGCTGCCTGCCGAGGATAAAGGTCCGGTCTCGGTGACCAAGATCGTCGACGGCGCCGAACTGCTGATCCCGATGGCGGGCCTCATCAACAAAGAAGATGAGCTGGCGCGTCTGGCGAAAGAAGTGGCCAAAATCGAAGGTGAAATTGGCCGCATCGAAAGCAAGCTGGCCAACGAAGGCTTTGTCGCCCGAGCGCCGGAAGCGGTGATCGCCAAAGAGCGCGAGAAGCTGGAAGGCTACGCGGAAGCGAAAGCGAAGCTGATTGAACAGCAGGCGGTGATCGCCGCGCTGTAACCCTCCCGCCCCTTGCCACCCGGCAAGGGGCGTTTTTATGAAACATCCTCGCTTGCGCTCTCCCCTGCCGCGATGTTATTAACATCATCATTCGTCTTTTTTGGGTAATGAGTCATTGTATGAATACGAGCGTCCCCGCGGCGACGTTGCTGCGTCGCATTACGGCGGCAGACAATCCCGCCATCGCCAGGGTCATCCGTCAGGTCTCCGCTGAATACGGCCTGACCGCCGATAAAGGCTATACGGTCGCCGACCCGAATCTCGATGAGCTATATGAGCTTTACAGCCAGCCGGGCTCCGCCTACTGGGTGGTGGAGAAAGAGGGAGAAGTGGTTGGCGGCGGCGGCGTCGCGCCGCTCGCCTGCAGCGAGCCGGATATCTGCGAGCTGCAGAAAATGTATTTTATGACCAGCGCCCGCGGCCAGGGGCTGGCGAAGAAGCTGGCGCTGTTGGCGCTGGACTACGCCCGCGAGCAGGGCTTTAAACGCTGCTATCTGGAAACCACCGCCTTCCTGACGGAGGCGATCGGCTTATATGAGCATCTTGGCTTCGAACATATTGACGGTCCGCTGGGCTGCACCGGCCACGTGGACTGCGAAGTGCGGATGTTGAAAACGCTGTAGCGCCTCGATATCGCAGGCGTCCCCGGTAGCGCTACGCTTACCGGGGCTACAGTTCGGTAGCCCGGCTAAGCGCAGCGCTACCGGGGTATGTCCCGGATGGCACTGCTTGCACCTTACCCGTGCTCGCGGTGCCGTTTTTTTGTCGGGTGGCGGCTAACGCCTTACCCAACCTACTGCCCGTACTATTGCGAGCTGAAGCTCTCAACGCTATCTCTCTCCCCATGGCTAATGAAACTGCCGGTGTTAGTGGCTACCGGGGCTACAGGGGCCGAATAGCGTGGGCTACGCCGCCGCCGGCACGCCGCTGTGAAAGCGGAACTCGGCCTCCGGACGGAGGATCAGCGCCGCTTCCGCCTCGCCGAGCTGGCGTACCCGCTCGCTGATATCTTCTCCGGCAATCTTCTGCGCCAGATCCAGGTAGTCCTGATAGTGACGCGCTTCCGAGCGCAGCAGCGACAGATAGAACTTCTGCAGATCGTCGTCCAGCCACGGCGCCAGCGCCGCAAAGCGCTCGCAGGAGCGGGCCTCGATATAGGCGCCGCAGATGAGCTTATCGATCAGCATCACCGGCTCATGTGAGCGTACCTCCCGTCGCATGCCGCGGGCATAGTTGCTGGCGGTGATTTTGACATAGGGGATATCGCGCGCCAGCATCATCTCCCGCACTTGCCAGAAGTGATGCAGCTCCTCTTTAATCAGCAAAATCATGCTGTCCAGCAGCTGACGGCCCCATGGGTCGTCGGTCTGCGGCATGGCGCTTTTGTTGATCCGCTTATGCAGAGCGACAAAATCCGGCTCCGGCCCCCGGCGGTAGGTGAAGTCTTCATACGGCTTCAGGCAGTCCAGAAGCTCATCGGCGTCGGCTTTATCCGCGACGTAGCGACGCACCAGCAGCATGGCGTTCTGCGCCGCTTTCAGTTCGCACACCATATGGTCGGTCAGCAGCAGCGGCAGGTTTTCCGGCTTGCGGGCTTCGTCAATCCACGCCTGCGGCGTCGGGCAGTGCAGGAAGTTGATAATCGGGGAGAGTATCTGCGGGTAATCCATGGAAGTTCCTTGCTATACGGCGGCTGGCGCCGCCGTATCCATCTACAACATCTGCGACTTAGTGACGAACACCATCGTCGTCTTCATCGACAAAATCTTCGTCATCATCGCCGTCTTCTTCGCCGTTGGGGTCCTCATAGTAGGTGCCCCACCCGTCATACTCGACGTCAAATTTTTCTGCCAGCGTCATCAGCTGTTCCACCTGGGCATCGATCAGTTCTGCGTTCAGGGCGCATTCGCTCAGAATATCGCAGCAGATGACCACTTCACCCTCTTCCACTTCCAGCTCTTCGGGCTCGGTTACTTCGTAGCCCAGCTTAAAGGCTTCCACCGCCACTTTCTCCAGGGTTTCGAAATCGTCTGCAGAGAGGTGATGCTCAATCGTGTACAGTGCGTCCGGATCGCTGCCATCCTCCAGCAGCTCTTCGATAATCAGACGCGTCTCTTCACGCTGTTCTTCCAGGTGTTCCGGGTTTGCCATGGCTCGTTCCTCATAATGTGCGGCAGTTATCCCTATTGTCACATACCGCCGTCATTGCCTCCACTTCTCAGTGAAAGATTTCGATCACAGACTTGCAAATGAATATTCATACATATAAATTGAATTTTAATTCAATTAGTGGCCTATGCCAGGTGAGGGAACCATGTCTGCGTTTTACCAGAAGCATTTTTTAAAGTTACTCGATTTTACGCCTGCAGAAATCACCGCTCTGCTCGAGCTGGCGGCAAAGCTGAAAGCCGATAAGAAAAACGGTATCGAAGTCCAGAAACTGGCAGGAAAAAACATCGCGCTCATCTTCGAAAAAGACTCAACCCGTACACGATGCTCTTTCGAAGTTGCCGCATACGATCAGGGCGCCCGCGTGACCTACCTGGGGCCAAGCGGCAGCCAGATTGGCCATAAAGAGTCGATCAAGGACACCGCCCGTGTGCTCGGACGGATGTACGACGGCATTCAGTATCGCGGCCACGGCCAGGAAGTGGTGGAGACCCTGGCGCAATATGCCGGCGTGCCGGTATGGAACGGCCTCACCAACGAGTTCCACCCTACCCAGCTGCTGGCGGACCTGCTGACCATGAAAGAGCACCTGCCGGGCAAAGCCTTTAATCAGATGACGCTGGTCTACGCCGGCGACGCGCGAAACAACATGGGCAATTCGATGCTGGAAGCCGCGGCGCTGACCGGTCTGGATCTGCGCCTGGTGGCGCCCTCGGCCTGCTGGCCGGAGGCCGCGCTGGTGGAAACCTGTACCGCGCTGGCGAAACAGCAGGGCGGCAACATCACCCTGACGGAAGATATCGCCGCGGGGGTGAAAGGCGCCGATTTTATCTATACCGACGTCTGGGTCTCAATGGGCGAGGCGAAGGAAAAATGGGCCGAACGTATCGCCCTGCTGCGCGACTATCAGGTTAACAGCGCGATGCTGGCGCTGACCGGCAATCCGCAGGTCAAGTTCCTCCACTGCCTGCCGGCGTTCCATGACGACCAGACCACGCTGGGCAAACAGATGGCGGCCGATTACGGCCTGCACGGCGGCATGGAAGTGACTGACGAGGTGTTTGAGTCGGCGGCAAGCGTGGTCTTTGACCAGGCGGAAAACCGGATGCACACCATCAAAGCGGTGATGGTGGCGACGCTGAGCAAATAGTCCTTCGCTCGCCGTCAAATCCCGGATCGCTCGGCGCGTATCCGGGATACCGCCCGTCAGGGCGCTGCGTTACGCCATCAGCATCTTCACCACCGCTTTGCGCACCTTCGCCGGCGCGCCCACGGCGCACAGCGGTTTATGCACTTCCCCGGGATAAAACACCACAAAGTCCCCTTCGTTAAGGATCACCGTTTGCTCCTGCGTCCCCTCCGCCAGGAAAGCGATGTCTTTCTCCGCCAGCCAGTCGGTCTGCGGCTCTCCTGCCGGCAAGGTGCTGAAGGTCATCCCCTCGCTGCCGCGGAGCACAATCTGGATATCGAGATAGCGGGTATGATATTCCGCGCGGCGTGCGGCCTGCGGCTCGGTGGTGTCTTCGGAAATCAGATAAAACAGGTTGTCGCCGTCGATATCGTGTTTACCCAGCGGCGTCGCCTCGCTGACATGGGCGATAACGTGTTCGATAGCCTCGCGCAGCGCGGCCGGCAGCCACGGCTGCAGATGGTGGATATTGCCAATAATCATCGCTTACCTCAAATATAAAACAACATTTCATTTTTGCGTTTTATACCCCCATCGCCGCTGCCATACCAGTACAGTTTCATGGTTCTTTGCGCTGGCGCACTTTTCTGCATGCAAACGATTACCTGATTGTGAATGAATCGCTTGATCGTCATAACGGTCTGCGTATAATGCCAGTCGTTTTGCCGGGAGGAAGCATGGCCAATTGCGTACGACATTCTGTCTTAGCGCGTCTCAATGCAGACGCTGGCCTGCCGTTTTTCTTTCCGTTGCTCATTGGATTCCCGAAGCCCCTTATTTAAGGGGCTTTTTTTTTGCCCAGGCGTCAGGAGATAAGCATGGCTAACCCGCTATATCAAAAACATATCATTTCCATAAACGATCTCAGCCGCGAAGACCTCGAACTGGTGCTGGCGACGGCGGCAAAGCTGAAAGCCAATCCACAACCCGAGCTGCTGAAGCATAAGGTTATCGCCAGCTGTTTCTTTGAAGCCTCGACCCGCACCCGCCTCTCTTTTGAAACCTCGATGCACCGCCTGGGGGCCAGCGTGGTCGGCTTTTCCGACAGCGCCAACACTTCGCTGGGCAAAAAAGGGGAAACGCTGGCGGATACCATCTCCGTCATCAGCACCTACGTTGATGCCATCGTGATGCGTCATCCGCAGGAGGGCGCGGCCCGTCTGGCGACCGAATTCTCCGGCGGCGTGCCGGTACTGAACGCCGGCGACGGCGCTAACCAGCACCCGACCCAAACCCTGCTCGACCTGTTCACCATTCAGGAGACCCAGGGCCGCCTCGAAAACCTCAACGTGGCGATGGTCGGCGATCTGAAGTATGGCCGTACCGTCCACTCCCTGACCCAGGCGCTGGCCAAGTTCAGCGGCAACCGCTTCTACTTCATCGCCCCGGACGCGCTGGCCATGCCGCAATACATCCTCGATATGCTGGATGAAAAAGGTATCGCCTGGAGCCTGCATAGCGCCATCGACGACGTAATGGCGGAAGTGGATATTCTCTACATGACCCGCGTGCAGAAAGAACGTCTGGATCCGTCGGAATATGCCAACGTCAAAGCGCAGTTCGTCCTGCGCGCCGCCGACCTTGAAGGGGCGCGCGCTAACATGAAGGTGCTGCACCCGCTGCCGCGCATTGACGAAATCACCACCGATGTCGATAAAACGCCGCACGCCTGGTACTTCCAGCAGGCCGGTAACGGCATCTTCGCCCGCCAGGCGTTACTGGCACTGGTACTGAATAGCGAGCTGGCTCTGTAAGGGGGAAATGAGAGATGACACACGACAATAAACTGCAGGTAGAAGCGATCAAACGCGGCACCGTGATCGACCACATTCCGGCGCAGGTCGGCTTTAAGCTGCTCACCCTGTTCAAACTGACCGAAACCGACCAGCGCATCACCATCGGCCTGAACCTGCCCTCCGGCGAGATGGGCCGCAAAGACTTGATTAAAATCGAGAACACCTTCCTGACCGACGAGCAGGTTAACCAGCTGTCGTTATACGCCCCGCAGGCGACGGTAAACCGCATCGATGATTACGAAGTGGTGGGCAAATCCCGCCCGAGCCTGCCGGATCGTATCGACAGCGTGCTGGTCTGCCCGAACAGCAACTGTATCAGCCACGCCGAACCGGTTTCTTCCAGTTTTGCAGTGAAAAAGCGCGCTGATGACATCGCACTCAAATGTAAATACTGCGAAAAAGAGTTTTCTCATTATGTGGTGCTGGCCAACTAAATGCGGTTGGTATTGGTGGTAGGCCTCCCTATAATGGCTACCACCCTACGCTTCGTCCTTCAGGCGGCGTCTGCGCCGGCGATACAGCGCTTATCGCCTGGCGGCACCCTGAATGATTTTGCGTAACATTACTCAGTTCATCTGGAGATAACATGAGCAAAACTATTGCGACGGAAAATGCACCAGCAGCGATTGGCCCATACGTTCAGGGCGTTGACCTCGGCAGCATGATCATCACCTCTGGCCAGATCCCGGTCGACCCGAAAACCGGCAGCGTTCCGGAAGACGTGTCCGCACAGGCCCGCCAGTCGCTGAACAACGTGAAAGCGATCGTTGAAGCCGCTGGCCTCACCGTCGGCGATATCGTCAAGACCACCGTTTTCGTCAAAGACCTCAACGATTTCGCTACCGTTAACGCCACTTACGAAGCGTTCTTCACCGAGCACAACGCCACCTTCCCGGCGCGCTCCTGCGTTGAAGTGGCGCGTCTGCCGAAAGATGTGAAGATCGAGATCGAAGCCATCGCCGTGCGTCGCTGATCGCTAACCTCGGCATGAAAAAAGGCAGCCCGCAGGCTGCCTTTTTTACGTGGGTCATCCGTAAACCTTCCCCTCATTGCCAGCCGTAGCGGCGGCTGTAGAAGCCTTTGACGGTTTGGGTCAGCACCATATAGCCCGCCAGGATCGCCACCAGCCACGGGAAGTAGCTCAGCGGCAGAGCCTGCAGCTGCAGATAGCCCGCCAGCGGCGAGAACGGCAGCGCGATCCCCACCACCATCACCACCAGGGTCATGGCGAACAGCGGCCAGGCGGCGCGGCTCTGGACGAACGGAATGCGCCGGGTGCGGATCATGTGCACAATCAGCGTTTGCGACAGCAGCCCCTCGATAAACCAGCCGGACTGGAACAGGGTCTGCATCTCCACGGTATTGGCGTGGAACACCCACCACATCAGGCCGAAGGTGAGGATATCGAAAATCGAGCTGATCGGGCCGAAGAAGACCATAAAGCGCCCGAGATCGGCCGGGTTCCAGCGCTGCGGTTTGCGGATCTGTTCATCATCGACGTTATCGAACGGGATCGCCACCTGGGAGACATCGTACAGCAGGTTTTGAATCAACAGGTGCAGCGGCAGCATCGGCAGAAACGGCAGGAAGGCGCTGGCCACCAGCACGCTGAAGACGTTGCCGAAGTTGGAGCTGGCGGTCATTTTGATGTACTTAAGCATGTTGGCGAAGGTGCGGCGGCCTTCGATCACCCCCTCCTCCAGCACCATCAGGCTCTTCTCCAGCAGAATGATATCCGCCGCCTCGCGGGCAATATCCACCGCGCCGTCGACCGAGATGCCGATGTCCGCCGCGCGCAGCGCCGGGGCGTCGTTGATGCCGTCGCCCATAAAGCCCACCACGTGGCCTTCGCGTTTCAGCAGCGTCACGATACGCTCCTTATGCAGCGGCGCCAGGCGGGCGAAGAGCGTGGTGCGTTTCGCCAGCGCCGCCAGCTCGTCGTCGCTCATCGCTTCAATCTGGCTGCCAATCACCACTTCGCCGGCATCCAGCCCCACTTCATGGCACACCTTGGCCGCCACCAGCTCGCTGTCGCCGGTGAGGATCTTCACCGTGATGCCGCTGGCTTTTAACGCTTTCAGCGCCGGAGCGGTGGTCTCTTTCGGCGGATCGAGGAAAGCGATGTAGCCTTCCAGGATCAGGTCCGACTCATCGGCGCGCTGGTAGTCGCCTTCGCGGGCCGGCAGATATTTGGTCGCTACCGCCACCACCCGCAGCCCCTGCCGGTTGAGGGTGTCGGTCACCCGGCGAATGCGGCGCAGCATGGTGTCGTCAAGCGGCACGATATCGCCGTTGTAGCGCACCTGGGTTGAGACGTTGAGGATCTCCTGCAGCGCCCCTTTGCAGATCAGCTGATGCGCGTCGTCCTGCTCTTTCACCACCACCGACATGCGGCGGCGTTCGAAGTCGAAGGGGATCTCATCTACCTTCTGCCAGCGCGCCGCCAGCCCGCGGGCGGCCTCCAGCTCAACGCCCTCCAGCACCGCGGTGTCGAGCAGGTTTTTCAGGCCGGTCTGGTAGTGGCTGTTGAGCCAGGCGGCATGCAGTACCCGCTCGCTGACCTTGCCGGAGACGTCGGTATGGTTCTCCAGCACGATTTTATCCTGGGTCAGGGTGCCGGTTTTATCGGTGCAGAGGATGTCCATCGCGCCAAAATTCTGAATGGCGTCGAGGTGTTTGACGATCACCTTTTGTTTTGACAGCTTCACCGCCCCGCGCGCCAGCGTCGAGGTGACGATCATCGGCAGCATCTCCGGCGTCAGGCCGACCGCCACCGACAGCGCGAACAGCGCCGCCTCCCACCAGTCGCCTTTGGTGTAGCCATTGATCAGCAGCACCACCGGGGCCATCACCAGCATAAAGCGGATCAGCAACATGCTCACCCGACTGATGCCTTTCTGGAAGGCGTTCGGTTCGCTCTCCTGCTCGCTGACGCGGCCGGCCAGTTGACCAAACCAGGTGTGGCCGCCGGTGGCGAAAACGATGGCCTGCGCCGAGCCGCTCACCACGTTGGTGCCCATAAAGCACAGGGTGTCGCACTCCAGCGGGTTCTGCTGCAGCGGATCGCGGCTGCGGGCCACTTTCTCCACCGGCAGCGATTCACCGGTCAGCGAGGCCTGGGCGACGAACAGATCCCGCGCCTGCAGGATACGCAGGTCCGCCGGGATCATATCCCCCGCCGACAGCCGGATGATGTCGCCCGGCACCAGCTGGTCGATAGGCAGTTCCAGCCAGCGGCTCTCCCCCTGCTCGTTGACCACCCGCAGCACGGTGGCGGTATTGCTCACCATCGCCTTCAGCGCATCCGCCGCTTTGGTCGAGCGCGCCTCCTGGATGAAGTTGAGCAGCGTCGAGATCCCCACCATCAGGGCGATAACCCCGGCGGCGAACAGATCCTCGGTGGAATAGGAGACGATGCCGAGCACCGTCAACAGCAGATTGAACGGGTTGCGGTAGCAGGTCCACAGATGCACCCACCACGGCGAGGGCTTCTGCGCCGGGATCTGGTTGTCACCGTGTTTGAGGATTTTCGCCGCCACTTCGCCTTCATTGAGCCCTTCAGGGTGGCTGTCAAAGGCGCGCCAGATCTCCTGGTCGTCCATCGCCGCCACGTCCAGGCACTGTTTGCCCAGCGACTCAGGAATGGGGCCGCTCGCCAGATGACGGGCGTCCGGCAGCGGATCGCGCTGGACTAAACGGCGTGGCAGATGGCGGCTAAGCTGTGCGAACAGCTGCCGGGTATAATTTTTCAGCATAAACAGTCCCTCCGCGCTCGCGCAAGCGAACGCAGCGTTGCCGACGGGCGTAGCAAAACCTACCTGTCAGGCATGTTATTTTTATGGCAGGGACATCAAGGACGCCACTGCTTTACGCTTTCCGGTAAAGCAGTGTTAAACAGGCTTACCGGAAAGAAAGGTTGCTCCATCGAGGATGAGGAGTGGGATCGGGGTCCATAACTATCTCCGGTAAGTGAATATAAACGGCGCGCATTATAGCGCCCTCATTAAGGATTGTGTGGCAATAATGGCGATGATAAACCCGCGCAACTAAACCGAACGTAAACCAGACTTTGCTCATTGCGGTTTGGTTGAGTAGCATTATGCTCACTTCTACCCCCTGACGAGAATTCCGCATGCAGAACCGGCTGACCATCAAAGATATCGCGCGCTTAAGCGGCGTAGGGAAATCAACGGTATCCCGCGTCCTCAACAACGAGAGCGGGGTCAGCGAACGGACCCGCGAGCGCGTCGAAGCGGTGATGCAGCAGCACGGTTTCTCGCCCTCTCGCTCCGCCCGCGCCATGCGCGGCCAGAGCGATAAAGTGGTGGCGATTATCGTCACCCGTCTCGATTCGCTGTCGGAAAACCTCGCCGTGCAGACCATGCTGCCCGCCTTTTATGAGCAGGGTTACGACCCGATTATGATGGAGAGTCAGTTCTCCCCGGGGCTGGTGGAGGAGCATCTCGGCATGCTCGCCCGGCGTAATATTGACGGCGTGGTACTGTTCGGTTTTACCGGCATCGACGAGGCGATGCTCGCCCCCTGGCGCGACACCCTGGTGCTGATGGCCCGCGACGCCCCCGGCTTCGCCTCGGTGTGCTATGACGACGAGGGGGCCATCACGCTGCTGATGCAGCGGCTCTACGAACGCGGACATCGCCACATCAGCTTCCTTGGCGTACCGCACAGCGACGTCACCACCGGCGAACGCCGACATCTCGCCTACCTCGCCTTCTGTAAAAAGCATCGTCTGACGCCCACCGCCGCCCTGCCGGGGCTGGGCATGAAGCAGGGGTATGACACCGTCGCCAGCGTGTTGACGGCCGAGACCAGCGCCCTGGTCTGCGCCACCGATACCCTCGCCCTCGGCGCCAGTAAGTACCTCCAGCAGCAGGGCCGCGATGCGCTGCAGCTCGCCAGCGTCGGCAGCACGCCGCTGATGAAGTTTCTCCACCCGGAAATCTTGACCGTCGATCCGGGCTATGCCGAGTCCGGACGCCGGGCCGCCCGGCAGTTGATCGAGCAGATCGCCGGCAGCGTTGATCCCCGCCAGATCGTAATTCCCGCCGCCCTGAATTAATCTCGTTCGGGCGATTTATGTGATCGTCGCCGGGTTTCGGGAACGTTCCCATTTTGCAAATCAAGCGGAACGGTTAGGATGCCCTCAAGGTAAAAACGGCATCTCTCCCCCTCTGTTTTTGAGGCTTCATCATGAGCAAAGTAAACCAGCAGGACATCGATAAACTGATCGAACTGGTGGGCGGGCGCGGCAATATCGCCACCGTCAGCCACTGTATTACCCGTTTGCGCTTTGTGCTGAACGACCCGGCCATCGCCAGACCAAAAGAGATTGAGCAGCTGCGCATGGTGAAGGGATGCTTCACTAACGCCGGCCAGTTCCAGGTGGTCATCGGCACCGAGGTGGGCGATTACTACAAAGCCCTGCTGGCGACCACCGGCCAGACCTCCGCCGATAAAGAGCAGGTCAAACAGGCCGCGCGGCAAAATATGAAGTGGCATGAACAGCTGATTTCGCACTTCGCCGAGATCTTCTTCCCACTGCTGCCGGCGCTGATCAGCGGCGGTCTGATCCTCGGTTTCCGCAACGTCATCGGCGACTTACCCATGAGCAACGGCCAGACGCTGGCCCAGATGCACCCGTCGCTGAAAACCATCTATGACTTCCTGTGGCTGATTGGCGAGGCGATCTTCTTCTATCTGCCGGTGGGGATCTGCTGGTCGGCGGTGAAGAAGATGGGCGGTACGCCGATCCTCGGGATCGTCCTTGGCGTCACCCTGGTGTCCCCGCAGCTGATGAATGCCTATCTCCTCGGCCAGCAGGTGCCGGAGGTGTGGAACTTCGGCCTGTTTACCATTGCCAAAGTCGGCTACCAGGCGCAGGTGATCCCGGCCCTGCTGGCTGGCCTGGCCTTAGGCTTTATCGAGACGCGCCTCAAGCGCATCGTGCCTGACTACCTCTACCTGGTCATTGTCCCGGTCTGCTCGCTGATCCTGGCGGTATTCCTCGCGCACGCCATTATCGGTCCGTTCGGCCGCCTGATCGGCGACGGCGTGGCCTTCGCGGTGCGCCATCTGTTAACCGGCAGCTTCGCGCCGATCGGCGCCGCGCTGTTTGGCTTCCTCTACGCGCCGCTGGTGATAACCGGCGTCCACCAGACCACCCTCGCCATCGATATGCAGATGATCCAGAGCATGGGCGGCACCCCGGTGTGGCCGCTGATTGCGCTGTCCAACATTGCCCAGGCATCGGCGGTGGTCGGCATCATCATCGCCAGCCGCAAGCAGAATGAACGTGAAATCTCGGTGCCGGCGGCGATCTCCGCCTATCTCGGGGTCACCGAGCCGGCAATGTACGGTATCAACCTGAAGTACCGCTTCCCGATGCTGTGCGCGATGATCGGCTCCGGCCTCGCCGGCCTGCTGTGCGGCCTGAACGGCGTGCTGGCGAACGGCATCGGCGTCGGCGGCCTGCCGGGGATCCTCTCCATCCAGCCTACCTACTGGCAGGTGTACGCCATGGCGATGGCCATCGCGGTGGTGGTGCCGATTATCCTCACCACCGTGGTATATCAGCGCAAGTACCGTCAGGGCACCTTGCAGATTGTCTAACTTCTTCTTTCGGGGCGCCTTTGGCGCCCCTCGTTGCAGCAGGAAAGTACTATGAATCAACTCCCCCACTGGTGGCAAAACGGCGTTATTTATCAAATCTATCCGAAGAGTTTTCAGGATACCACCGGCAGCGGTACCGGCGACCTGCGCGGCGTCACCTCCCGCCTCGACTATCTGCAAAAGCTTGGGGTAGACGCCATCTGGCTGACGCCGTTCTACGTCTCTCCGCAGGTGGATAACGGCTACGACGTGGCGAACTACACCGCCATCGATCCCTCCTACGGCACGATGGCCGACTTTGACGCCCTGGTGGCGGAGGCGAAGGCGCGCGGGATCCGCATCGTGCTGGATATGGTGATGAACCATACCTCGACCGAACACGAATGGTTCCGTCAGTCGCTGAATAAGGAGAGTCCCTACCGCCAGTTCTATATCTGGCGTGACGGCGAACCGGACGCCCTGCCGAACAACTGGCGCTCTAAATTTGGCGGTAACGCCTGGCAGTGGCACGCCGACAGCGGGCAGTATTATCTGCACCTGTTCGCCATTGAGCAGGCGGATCTCAACTGGGAGAATCCGGCGGTGCGCGCCGAGCTGAAAAAGGTCTGCGAATTCTGGGCTGACCGCGGCGTCGACGGTCTGCGCCTCGACGTGGTCAACCTGATCTCAAAAGACCAGACCTTTCCCTGCGATCTGGACGGGGATGGCCGCCGCTTCTATACCGACGGCCCGCGGGTGCATGAGTTCCTGCAGGAGATGAGCCGCGATGTCTTCACCCCGCGTAACCTGATGACCGTCGGCGAGATGTCTTCCACCTCGCTGGAACACTGCCAGCAGTACGCCGCGCTGGACGGCCGCGAGCTGTCGATGACCTTTAACTTCCACCATTTAAAAGTCGATTATCCCGGCGGAGAGAAATGGACCCTCGCCCGCCCGGACTATGTGGCGCTGAAGGCGCTGTTCCGCCACTGGCAGCAGGGGATGCACAACCGGGCATGGAACGCGCTGTTCTGGTGTAACCACGATCAGCCGCGCATCGTCTCGCGCTTTGGCGACGAAGGCGCGTACCGGGTGCCGGCGGCGAAGATGCTGGCGATGGTGCTGCACGGCATGCAGGGCACGCCCTATATTTATCAGGGCGAAGAGATCGGTATGACCAATCCGCACTTCAACAGCATCAGCGATTATCGCGACGTCGAGAGCCACAATATGTTTATCGAACGTGCGGCGCAGGGGCAAAGCCCGGACGAACTGCTGGCAATCCTTGCCAGCAAGTCGCGCGACAACAGCCGCACGCCGATGCCGTGGCACGCCGGCGAGAACGGTGGCTTCAGCGACGGTGAGCCGTGGATCGGCCTTGGCGATAACTACCGGGAGATCAACGTCGAGGCGGCGCTGGCGGACCCCGATTCGGTGTTTTATGCCTATCAGCAGCTGATTACGCTGCGTAAAACCCTGCCGCTGCTGACCTGGGGTGATTATCAGGATCTCCTGCCTGACCATCCGTCGCTGTGGTGCTATCGCCGTCAGTGGCAGGGGCAAACGCTGGTGGTCGCCGCCAACCTGAGCCGCGACCTGCAGACCTGGCAGCCAGAGGAGGCCCCAGGCGACTGGAAGATGATTATCAGCAACTATGCCGAGACCACGCCCCGCCCGACCGGGCTGACGCTGCGGCCGTTCGAAGCGGTATGGTGGCTGCAGGCGTAAGGTATCCCCTGCCCTCCCGAGATGAGAATGTCATGCCTGGCGCCGGAGGCGAACGCCAGGCATTTTTGCTTATTTTCCAGCCAGATAAATTTACATTTATCGCCAGCGCCCATCATCCGTACTCTCACCTTTTTACCTTGTTCTGGGTCAATAAAATCGCAAACATCTTTGATGCAAATCACTACATATAGAACTTAAAATGCGCCCCGGCCCTACATGTTGTATTAATCGTCTATTATGTCACCATATCTTGTCGATGTCTGGCGGTGATGAGATGTGGATAAAACGGGCCGGACCTGAAGGCAAACAGCACGAGCCGTAGCGTGCAGCGCCTTCGGGATAACCTCCGCCTCTGTGGATAACCTGTTCTATATATGGAGTGATCATGACACCGCATGTGATGAAACGTGATGGCTGTAAAGTGCCGTTCAAGTCAGAGCGCATTCAGGAAGCGATTCTGCGTGCAGCTAAAGCAGCGGGAGTCGATGACGCAGACTATTGCGCCACCGTCGCAGAAGTCGTTAGCCAACAAATGCAGGGCCGCGCCCAGGTCGACATCAATGAGATCCAGACCGCGGTGGAAAACCAGCTGATGTCCGGCCCCTATAAGCAGCTGGCGCGCGCCTACATTGAGTATCGCCATGACCGCGATAGCCAGCGTGAGAAGCGCGGCCGCCTCAATCAGGAGATCCGCGGTCTCGTCGAGCAGACCAACTCCGCGCTGCTCAACGAAAACGCCAACAAGGACAGTAAAGTCATCCCGACCCAGCGCGACCTGCTGGCCGGTATCGTCGCCAAGCACTACGCCCGGCAGCACCTGCTGCCTCACGATGTGGTGATGGCCCACGAACGCGGCATGATCCACTATCATGACCTCGATTACTCGCCCTTTTTCCCCATGTTTAACTGCATGCTGATCGACCTGAAAGGCATGCTGACCCAGGGCTTTAAGATGGGCAACGCGGAGATCGAGCCGCCGAAGTCTATCTCTACCGCCACCGCGGTGACAGCGCAGATCATCGCCCAGGTCGCCAGCCATATTTACGGCGGCACCACCATTAACCGCATCGATGAAGTGCTGGCGCCGTTCGTCAGCGAAAGCTTTAACAAGCATCGCAAAATCGCCGAAGAGTGGCAGATCCCGGATGCCGAAGGCTATGCCCGCGCCCGTACCGAAAAAGAGTGCTACGACGCCTTCCAGTCGCTGGAGTATGAGGTTAACACGCTGCATACCGCCAACGGCCAGACGCCGTTCGTCACCTTCGGGTTCGGCCTCGGCACCAGCTGGGAATCGCGGCTGATCCAGCAGTCGATTCTGCGTAACCGCATTGCCGGCCTCGGTAAAAACCGTAAGACCGCGGTGTTCCCGAAACTGGTGTTCGCGATCCGTGACGGCCTGAACCATAAGTTCGGCGATCCGAACTACGACATCAAACAGCTGGCGCTGGAGTGCGCCAGCAAGCGCATGTACCCGGATATCCTCAACTACGACCAGGTGGTGAAGGTTACCGGGTCGTTTAAAACGCCGATGGGCTGCCGCAGCTTCCTCGGGGTGTGGGAAAACGAGAACGGCGAGCAGGTGCACGATGGGCGCAATAACCTCGGCGTTATCAGCCTCAACCTGCCGCGCATCGCCCTGGAAGCGAAAGGCGACGAAGCCGCCTTCTGGGCGCTGCTGGACGAGCGCCTGCAGCTGGCGCGCAAAGCGCTGATGACCCGTATTGCCCGCCTGGAAGGGGTAAAAGCGCGCGTGGCGCCGATCCTCTATATGGAAGGGGCCTGCGGCGTGCGACTGAAAGCCGACGACGACGTCTCCGAGATTTTCAAAAACGGCCGGGCGTCGATTTCGCTGGGCTATATCGGTATCCATGAAACCATCAATGCACTGTACGGCAATCAGCACATGTACGACAGCGAGGCGCTGCGCGAGAAGGGTGTGGCCATCGTCCAGCGCCTGCGCGACGCCGTCGATTTGTGGAAGGAAGAGACCGGCTACGGCTTTAGCTTGTACAGCACGCCGAGCGAAAACCTGTGCGATCGCTTCTGCCGTCTCGATACCGCCGAGTTTGGCGTGGTGGAAGGGGTAACCGACAAAGGTTACTACACCAACAGCTTCCACCTCGACGTGGAGAAGAAGGTCAACCCGTACGACAAGATCGATTTTGAAGCGCCGTATCCGCCGCTGGCCAACGGGGGCTTCATTTGCTACGGCGAATACCCGAACATCCAGCACAACCTGAAGGCGCTGGAGGACGTGTGGGATTACAGCTATCAGCATGTGCCGTATTACGGAACCAATACGCCGATCGATGAATGCTACGAGTGTGGTTTCACCGGCGAGTTCGAGTGCACCAGCAAGGGTTTTACCTGCCCGAAATGCGGTAACCACGACGCCTCCCGCGTTTCCGTTACCCGCCGGGTGTGCGGCTACCTCGGTAGCCCGGACGCGCGTCCGTTCAACGCCGGCAAGCAGGAAGAAGTGAAGCGCCGCGTGAAGCACCTGGGCAATGGGCAGATCGGTTAAAGAACAATGCGCTTTTCCCGGATAGCGGCGCGCAGCGCCTTATCCGGGCTACCACTGCCTGGTGAGTCGTAGCCCGGCCGAGCGCAGCGACGCCGGGAAATGGCAGCACTCCTCCGTTTTCGCAAAGCAAATAACGTCAGAGCAAGGCGGCAAACGAAGGGATCCCAGACAGCCAGGTGGGTTTCCTCAAATCAGTTGGCGTTGTAGCAAGGCGGCAAACGAGTAAGTCCCGGGGAGCTAACTGGAGTAAGTGACCCGGGCGAGCGAGCGCAGCCAACGCCGCTGCAGCGGCAAATGAGAAGAGGAAACAATGAATTATCATCAATACTACCCCGTCGACATCGTCAACGGCCCCGGCACTCGCTGCACCCTGTTTGTCTCCGGCTGCGTCCATGAGTGCCCGGGCTGCTACAACAAAAGCACCTGGAGGGTGAATTCCGGCATGCCCTTCACGACCGAGATGGCCGACCGCATCATTGCCGACCTCAACGATACCCGCATCAAGCGCCAGGGGATTTCACTCTCCGGCGGCGATCCGCTGCATCCGCAAAACGTCGCGGAGATCTTAAAGCTGGTTCAGCGCGTGCGCGCCGAATGCCCCGGTAAAGATATCTGGGTCTGGACCGGCTATAAGCTGGAAGAGCTGAATGAGGCGCAGATGCAGGTGGTGAACCTGATCAACGTGCTGGTCGACGGTAAGTTTGTGCAGGATTTAAAAGACCCGGCGCTGATCTGGCGCGGCAGCAGCAACCAGGTCGTGCATCATTTGCGATAGCGTTTAGAGCCGTTTATTCGCCTGATGATAAACGGCCGCTTTCTCTCTTTTGCCAATGGCAATAACGTAAACCACCACCACCCTATCTCGTACTTGATACACCAGCCGATAACCTGACGCCTTAAGCTTGATTTTGTAGCAATCCGGCAAATCGCTCAGCCTGGCCGACTCAATTCGCGGATTCTGCACAATCTGCTGGAGCTTATTTTTGAACTGTTTTTTGACCGTCTCGCCAAGCTGCCATTCGCGCCAGGCTCGTGGATCAAACTCCAGTTCATAGGTCATCCAGACTCACCTTAACCCCCGGCCGTGGGTTTTCCAGCCGCTCGCGAACGGTGCGTAACAACGCCGCTTCGCCATCGCTGATGGTCATACTTTTCACCGGCATGCGGCCATTTTCCGCAATGTATTGAAACAGCAGGCGTACCGCCTCCGTTGGCGTCATATCGAGTTTCTCCAGCACGGCATAAGCCTCTTTTTTGAGTTTATCATCCAGCCGAACGTTGAGCGTGGCCATTATGCCTCCAGAAAGGGATATTTTGTAATGCATTATAGCATTACATTTGAATTACACTCGAATCTGGAAAACGCCTCTCAAAACCGGCTGACGCACTCCATCGCCACCGTTTTAAACTCATCGAAGCTGCGGGTCGCGGCGAGGCGGCTCATGGCGCGCTCGCGCAGGAAAGTCACGAAAATATCGTAGATCGCCATCGCCTCTTCATACTCGCGCTTGCTGATGGCGAGCAGGAAGATGATATGGGCGGTTTCATCACCCCAGGCGATGCCCTGCGGGGCAATGACGGTATAGACCACCGTCTTTTTCGCCAGTAGCCCCAGGGAGTGCGGCAGCGCAATGCCATCGCCGAGCATGGTGCTGACGATCGCTTCACGCTCCACCACCGAAGCATGAAACTCGGCGTCAACAAAGCCTTCCTCCAGCAGCTGCTGGCACAGCTCGGCGAACAGCGTTTGCTGATCCATCGGCGTATCGACCACCCGGAAGTGGGCGGCATCGAAGTACTTATTCAGCATCCATGGACGGGTACGGTCCACCAGCACCAGCTTGCCGATCTGATCCAGTTGATAGCCAGTGGGGAACGGCGCGATGGTCACTACCGGCTTGTCTTTTTCGCTGATCCGCACCGTGGAGATAACAAAATCCGCCTCGATCGCCTCCCGCTGTTCATACTCGCGCTGGGAAATAGTGGCGGCGATCTCCAGCTGCGGATATTTGCGCTGCAGGATCGCCTCAATCATCCGCACCATCGCATTGCTGGTATCACACACCAGCAGCACCTGCGGCTGACGCTGGTAGCCGATGTTGTAGTGGCGCTCCAGCCCGACGCCGATATGCAGCACCAGAAAACCGATTTCGTTTTCGCTAATGGTATAAGGCGTGTATTTGCCCCAGCTGGAGACCGCGGCGAGGGTCATATCCCAGGCCATCGGGTAGTGCTGTTTGATGTTATCCAGCAGCGGATTGGGGATCATGATCTGGTAGCGTACGCGGGTGATCATGGTCTTTATGTGGGTCAGCAGATCGGCGTGCAGCTGGGCATCGTCCAGCAGATTGTAGTTATACTGGCTGTTGATGTAGCGCAGGATGTAGTTGACCAGCGCTTCATCATCGTCGGCGCTGATGGTTTCCGGGTCCACGTCCTGTACCTGACGGGCGGCGATATGCACGCACAGCCACTCTTCTTCCGCGGGCGATAAAGGTTTACCGGCCAGCCGCTGCAGTTCGCCCGCCAGATCGCGCGCGGCATCACGGACGTTCTGCGCCACATCTTCAGCACTGAAATCCGCCAGCGGGTAGCCTTCGCTGACGCGGCGCACCACCACCGCCCCGTACAGGCAGATAAAGCGCTCGCCGACGTCGGTGAGGCGAATATGGTGCCGGGTGAGCGTCTCCTGCAGCACGGGCTCCAGCAGCGCTGGCACTTCCGCGGCAAAGGCCTCGGCGCCGATCGGCGGCGCGATACCGCCCTGCTGGGCCAGCTCCCACAGCAGGTCGGTGAGGCAGGCGCGAACCGATACCTCGCTGCCAAACAGCTTCATACCGTGGCGCGGGCGGGTTTCAAGGGTGAGCTGATAGCGCTGGAAGCGCTCGCGCACCTCGACCATATCGTTCTGCAGCGTGGCGCGGCTGACGAACCACTCATCCGCCAGGTCTTCCAGCTTGATGGAGAACGCCGATGTCAGAAAACGCACCAGCAGAAACGTGATGCGATCCTGGGCGGTACGCGGGACATGCTGCGCCTTCGGCGACGTCTCCTCCAGTGTCTGAAAGCTCGCCGGGTTATCAATTTTCAGCTGATAACCGCTGCCGCGGTTAAGGATAAACTGCGCGCCATACTGCGCCAGTAGCGCATTCAGGGCGGTAATATCGGCGCGCACGGTACGGGTGGAAACCGACAGGCGTTGCGCCAGCTCATCCTGCGGCAGCGTTTCATTCCGCAGCAGGGTGAAGAGTTGCGCTAAGCGTTGGTTGGGAAATCGCATGTCAGTTCCTTGTGGTTACGGCTCAGGGTTGGGCGGATATCACCATCTGCGATGGGCTGCCGACCGGCGTGTAGTCTGAGACAAAGGTCAATTTGCCATCCTTCGGCGCCACGCTGAAGCGGGTAATATTATCGCTACGCTGGTTCATGACGTACAGCCACTGCCCCTGAGTATCCAGGGTCAGCGTGCGGGGGTAATCTCCGCGCGTCCAGATATCCTCCTGGTGGCTCAGGCGGCCATCGGCCTGCACCGTAAAGTGGGCGATGCTGTTATGCAGACGGTTGGCGACGTACAGCTGTTTGCCGTCGTTGCTCAGCGCCAGACCGGCGGCAAAGCTGGTGCCCTTATACTCTTTCGGCAGCGCGGAGACGGTTTTGCCTTCGCGCAGCAGGCCGCTTTGCTTATCCAGATGATAGAAGGTCAGCGTCGACGCTTCTTCGTTAATCAGCCACAGGCCGTCGCCCTTTGGCGTAAAGACGAAGTGGCGCGGGCCGGCGCCCGGCGACGAAGCGGCGATAAACGGCGGATCGTTCGGCGTCAGCTTGCCGCTGGCGCTATCCAGCCGGTACTGATAGATCCGATCCAGCCCCAGATCGGTAGAGTAAACGTATTTTCCGCTGGGATCGGCGGCGATCATATGGGCGTGCGGGCCATTGTGATCGCTGATGGCGAAACTGCCCTCGACGGCCGCCGCCGGGCGTTCGGCCCCTGCCGGGCCTTCATCCTGATGCCTGTCCACCGCCTCACCCAGGCTACCATCTTCTTTGACCGGTAGCACGGCGATGCTGCCGCTGACGTAGTTGGCCACCAGCAGCTGTTTACCGTTTGGCGTCAGGGAGAGATAAACCGGCCCGGCGCCGCCGGAGGCGACCTGATTGAGTGCGGTCAGCTCACCGTTCTTCTCAATGCGCCACGCCTGCACCACGCCTTTCTCCACCTCGCTGGCGGCATATAGCGTTTTGCCATCGCGCGAGACGGTCAGCTGCGCGACATTCGCCAGCGAGCTCACCAGCGCCTTGTCCCGCAGCGCGCCGGTGTGGCCATCAACGGTAAAGCGGTACAGACCTTCGCCATTGGGATTATAGGTGCCAATCCAGGCGTAGTGGGTTTGCGCGGCGGCGCCGGCGGCAAGCAAAGACAGTGAAGCAACAAGCAGGTGACGAGCGGTTGGCATGGTAACTCCTTGATGGTTCGGTGGGATCAGTTGCCCCTCATCCTTTGATGGGTGAGGGGCAAGGGCACTACTTCACTAACTGTTTGGTCATCTCCAGCAGCTGGCGAACATCGGCCGGGCGGGTGTTGCCGCTGGCCTTATCGATAATCGAGCTGTAGATATGCGGGATGATTTTGCTCACCCCGGCATCGAGGGCGATCTTCAGGATCGCGCTGTAGTTTTCCAGATCGATACCGCCGGTCGGCTCCAGCCAGAAATCGTGCGCGGCGCAGGCTTTGGCCACTGCTTCGAACTCGTCGCGGTGCTTCAGGCCGCCCATCGGGAAGTATTTGATGGAGCTGCCGCCCATATCTTTTAACAGCGCGATGGCGGTTTCCAGCGGCACAATCCCATCCGCCGCGCCGCTGCTCAGCGGGCCGGTGGAGATCTTCACCATCCCCGGGGTGCCGGTGGGCGAGACCAGGCCGTTGACCACCGTCTCGTTCTGCCCGAGCAGCGCGCGGCTGGTGGCCACGCCGGTGAAGACCTGGTTGACGTGCTGCGGCTGCACCTGGCGAGAAATCTCGCTCACCATCGCCGACTGATTCGGATCCCCCGCGCCCAGCCCGACGGAGAGGGCGTTATCAATCAGCTTCGCGTAGTCGCGCATATCGGCCACCGCGCTGGCGACGTCCGGGTAATTTTTGGAGAGCACGCCGACCAGGACATGACCTTCCGCCGCGTCGTAGATTTCCCGAGCGTTGTCTTTGCTGCCCGCCAGGACGTTCAGGCACACGCGGTCACGGTAAAAGTTTGGGGTCAGTTTCATGCTTGTTTCTCCTTGTGCAGAACTTCCGCGATGCGACGGGCGACCACCGCCAGCTGCTGTGCGTTAACGCTGCGGACATCGGCTTCGATAATGCCTTCATTCGCTTTATAGCCGCGGAAGTAGATGGCGTATTCGCCTTGCTTCAGCGCGTTAACCAGATCGCCGGTCTTCACGCCGGTCACCGCTTCGTCGAATTTGATTTCGGCGCGGGCGATATCGCGGCCGGCGCTGTCCCATACCACACGGGCAGAAACGCCGTCGAGGGTGTTGAGCTGTTCGATAAACGGCGTCATCTTCGTCACCATCTCCTCACCGCTCTCTTTGCTCGCCGTCAGGTAGTGTTCAATGGCGCAGGTCAGGCCGAGGATCCCCTCTTTACCCACTTTCATCGCCCGGCCAATGCCCATCGACTGGCGTTTAACCCACTCAACGTACTGCGTTTTGCCGATCACCAGCCCGCTGGTCGGCCCTTCAATCGCTTTCGCGCCGCTGTAGATAACCAGGTCGGCGCCCATGCGGTAGTAGCACTGCAGATCTTCCTCCGCCGCCGCGTCGACGATCAGCGGTAAATGATGCTGACGCGCTACTTCCGCGGCCTGCGCGACGTTGAGCATGCTTTTCTGCACGCAGTGGTGGGATTTGATGTAGAGGATCGCCGCGGTGCGCGGGGTGATCGCCGCCGCCAGCTGTTCGGCAGAGCATTCGTTGGCGTAGCCCGCTTCCACCAGCTTACCGCCGCCCAGCGCCACCATGGTGCCGACCGGCGCGCCGAAGTTGACGTTGTGGCCCTTCGGCAGGACGATTTCGTTATTCTCTATCGGCGTAACGTGCAGGTTCTCCAGCAGCCAGTCGCTGTCTTTCACCAGCACCGCCGCCACCGACTGGGCAATCCCTGCCGACGCGCAGGAGACCACGGTCGCCCCTTCCACGTCCAGCAGCCTGGCGATGTACTCGCCGGTCTTATTCACCAGGTCTTTCATTTCAAAGTACTGGTTCATACCGGCCATCGCGGCTTCCACCACTTCCGGGCGCGGCGTGGAGACGCCCAGCGCCGTCATCCGGCCGGAAGTGTTAATTACTTGTTTTAAACGGTATTTTTCAAAAATCGAAGGCATGTTCCGCGCTCCCTTGTTCGGTCAGATAGCCTTTGCCCGCGCGGATCGCGGCCAGCGGCACCAGAATGTTGTCTGCCTGGAGGCTCTCTTTTTCGGCATCCACCAGCAGCGTTGGCTGGCGCTCCAGGCGAAATAGCGTTAGATCGGCGTCGAAACCCACTTCCAGCCGCCCTTTACGCGACAGGCGCAGCCCCTCGGCGGCGCTGACGGTCACGCAGTCAATCACCTGCGGCAGGGTCATGCCGATAGCGAGGAATTTCGACATCACCAGCGCCAGCGAACGTACCGGGCCGTCGATGCGGTTGCGGCAGTAAATATCCGAGCTGATGGTGTGCGGCAGAATGCCCAGCGCAATCGCCCGGCGCGCCACTTCAAAGCTGAAGCTGGCGGTACCGTGGCCGACGTCAAGGCGCACGCCGCGGTGCAGGGCGCGGGTAATCGAACTGCGCAGTTCGCCGGCAGGATTCAGAATGCGGTTCGGCTTGCCGTTATAGCAGTGGGTAATGATGTCGCCGCGACTCAACAGCTCGGCAATTTCATCGAGGTTCGGCGGATTATTGCCGATGTGTACCATCAGCGGCAGATCGCCGTTTTCCTGCTGCATAGTCTTGGCGCGCGCCAGCGGCGTAATGCCGTTTTCCCCCACCACGCTGCTGCTCATCCGCGCCTTCAGGCCGACGATAAAGTCGGGATGGCGCTGCACCGCCTGCTTCACCGCCTCGGCGTCGATATTGGCCAAATTGGCCAGTTCGTTCTGGGCAATCAGCCCGACGCGGGAGATATTGAGCAGGGCATAGACTTCCGTCACCGCTTTGCGGGTTAACTGGTAGAAGTCGTCCACATCGTCGGCGCCGGTGCTGCCAGCATCAATCACGGTGGTGACGCCGGTGGCGATGCCAACGCTGTCCGGCTCATCGTGATATATCGGCGAATTTGGGTAGCAGTGAACGTGGGAGTCAATCCAGCCGGCGCTGACGTAGCTGTTGCCCTGCAGATCGATGGTTTTACGGGAGGGCGCGCTAATCTCGCCCAGCGCCGCGATTTTCCCGTCCTGAATGGCGATATCAGTCAGGGTATCGTCGACGAGGCGCGCGCGGCGCAGGAGTAAATCAAACATAGCTATCTCCTGATGAAAGAGTGAATCTGTTGCCGGATGGCGGCGTACCGCCTTATCCGGCCTACACATCGCGCTGACCTGTAGGCCCGATAAGCGCAGCGCCATCTAGCGATTAGCTAATCGCCACCGGGAAGATCGAGCCGAGGATCATCGCGCCGAGGATGGCGCCACCGGTGATCGGTTTCTGCCAGATATAGAACAGCAGTGCGCCAACCAGCGAGCCGATCCCGATAGGAATCGAGGCGGTCATTGCGCTGAGGATAATCAACGGCCCCAGGAAGCGGCCGGAGGCGTTACCTGCGCCCATCATCACGTCGGCGCCGTAGGTGGAGTCGCTCTGGTTGATGGTGAACTTACGCGCCAGAATGATGATGTAGCCCACCGCCAGGCCGAGGATCAGGCCGGTTGCCAGCGAGGCGGCGAAGTTCGCCACCGGGAAGACAAAGCCCGCGCCGAGCAGCAGCGCCGGGACGCCAAGACCGATCCCGGTCTGAATAGCGCCGCCGATATCGAGGATCCCCACCAGCGACCCTTCGATGATGCGGGCGAACAGGAAGCTGGCGCCAAACGCCGCCACCGCGCCGTAAACGCCGGTATCAATCCCCGACTTCAGCATCGCCACGAAGGCGACTTCGTTAAAGGCGCCGATGCCGTACAGGTAGTACATGTGGGTCCCGGCGAAGACGCCGGAGGAGAGCAGGCCAACGAAGATCGGGAACGACCAGTCGGCATACCAAAAACCTTTATTCTGTTCCATTATCAGGCTCCCGTTATTTGCCGCTGAGTGAGTTGTGGATCATGTCCAGCCAGTTCGGCACGGTCAGATGGAAGGATTCGATCATCTTCATGTCGAAGCCGCGGAAGAAGCCGCTGAGGACGAACAGGGCGACAATGGCCACCATCATCACTTTGGTGACCCGGTTCCAGCCGCTCTCTTCAACGCCTTTGCCGATCAGAATACCCAGCACCAGCCCCGGTACGGCGTTGCCCATAATCAGCTGCGCCGCGCCGCCGAAGATGGTCGCCCAGAAGCCTGATTTTTTACCGGCGTCGATCGCCGCCAGCCAGAAGATCACCGGCATCACGGTGTTCACCAGCAGGTTTGCCGCCGGTACCAGTACCTTAACCGCGGTCACCTGCAGCGCTTCCGGTACGGACGAGGCGGTAAGGTTGAGGAAGGCGACGACAATCATGCCGATGATGCCGCAGGAGATGGCCATTTTTTTCGGATCGTGCAGCGTTTCGCCGACGTTACGATTTTTCAGCATCAGCGCCGCCGCGCCCCAGTTGGGGATAATGCGGTGGTCAACATCCTGGGTGAAGGAGCCTGCTGCAACGGAAGAGGCCCAGGCGTTAAAGAAGAAACCGAGGCCAAAGGAGAAGTGGGAAGCCGGATCGCCCTCACAGGAGTTCAGCTCGCCCAGGGTTCGAAACGCCCCCATCCCCTGGGTGGTAGGGGCATGAAACATGCGTGCCGCTCCGGCGCCCACGCCGACGCCGACCAGGCCGCCGATGATAAGCGATTTTATTAAAATTATCAGGAACATAGTCAGACCCTTTGCTAACAATCAGGTTTGCGTGACGAAATCCACTTTATCGAGATCGATGGCGGTCACGTTGACGGTGACGTCCAGCTCCACGCTGTAGGTCCGTCGTTCACGGCGCAAAAAGAAAAACAGGAAGGCCTCTTTTCGTACCGCTTCGCGCGCATGAACAACCGTCACGTCCTGTGGCTCAATACGCAGCAGAATGTGCGATGAGGTTTTCATCACCGCAGCCTGCACATGGTTCAGGGCATCGGCGAAGGCCCGTGATTTGCTTTCGCCTTTGCCGGCAACCCTCACCGTGGTGGTGAATTGCTCTTTCATACTTATGCGCCGTATTTCTTTTTCCAGGCCTCTACCAGCCGCTCGCCCAGCTCTTCTTTATCCATAAAGCCGAAGCCCAGCACGTTGCAGCCTTCGTTGATGGCGGTGACGCCCTCTTCCACGGAACGCATGCCGTATTTCGCTTTGTAGCCGTGTTTGGTCTGGGCGGTGATGGCGCCGGCGCCGCCGCTGCCGCAGAAGGAGATGCCGAAGGTGGCGTTTTCCGCTTTCATCATGTCGCCAAGCTTCATGTCGGCAGCAACGCCAGGGACGACCACTGCACGTGCGCCGGCTTTCTCTGCGCCTGCGGCGACTTTTTGGCCTTTACCCAGACGGTCGCCAATAACTACGGTGATTTGTTCCATGTTTTGCTCCTTACAGGTTTTCTTTTGCGACTTCGAAATGGACGGAGAGCAGCCAGGCCTCTTCATCAGGCAGGTTGCCGAACTGCGCGACCACTTCGCGGGCCAACGTCATTGAATCTGGTGAAATCTCTTCGAACAGGCTGGCATCCACTTCCGGCAGCGGTTCCCCGCTGATTGACCGGTGGGCCATCGCCCGCACGTGGGAGGTCAGCATTTGCTCCTGAACGTCGTTAGGGACGATGCCGTGACGGCTTAACAGGGCAAAAACCTGCTGCAGCATCTTGTCAGCCAGGCGTTCGGTCTGCGCTGCCTGCTCCCCTACGTCGTGTATTACCGCTCCGTTATTCACTTCTGATACCCCGCTGATGTCTCTGGGAATCAAAGTAGCGCCGGGGGATGGGAGTTTGTAGCGAGTTGTTTTCCACTTCGAAGTGGAAAGGGAGACGGCAGGCGTGATCGACCCCACACATTCACTGGAAAAATGAAAAAACAGCAATTATGGCGTGAGACGTATCACAACAATGCGCGTGAATGCGCAGCCCGCGGCTGCGGAAAGGCCGGAAAAAGAGATCGAAAAGTGTGATATCGGTAGGCTTTCAGGCGGGAGACATCGGCTGATGCCTCCCGAAAACGGCAGTTAGCGGTACTTCTTATGGTAGGTGTTGCGGGTGGTTTTAAACTCCTCCGCGGCGGCCTGCGCCTCTTTCACCTTGCCTTCATTCGCCAGCTTCAGCGCGCCGTCGATCTGGCCGATCAGAATATCCAGACCGTGACGGTAATCTTTCATCTCAGCGCTGTCGGCCGCTTTGCCTTCCAGCTTCGGCGGCGTCTCTTTCTGGGCATCAACCGCGGCGGTACGCATCTTATTCAGCGCCGCTTTCAGTTCGCCGGCGTCGGAGGTTTTCTGTACCACTTGCAGATTTTCTGCCAGAGTGTCCATGTCTTCGCCCAGGTCGGCGAAGGCCGACGCTGAACCGAGCGCAAAAGCAGAGACAGCCAGCATCGCTAACAGTTTTTTACGCATTGCTCACTTCCTTTTTATTATTTAAGCAAACAGGTGTTATTGCCCGGCGATTTTCATCTCCGGCAGCAGCACAGAACCGCACTGAATGTTGCTGCGCGTTTCAATATCATCGCCAATGGTCACGATATTACGCCACATTTCTTTCAGATTTCCTGCAATGGTGATCTCACTGACAGGATATTGAATTTCGCCATTTTCTACCCAGAAGCCGGATGCGCCGCGTGAGTAGTCGCCAGTGACGCCACTGACACCCTGCCCCATCAGTTCGGTAACCACAAGACCGGTGCCCATCTCTTTAAGCATCTTTGCAAAACTCAGGCCGCGGCCGTTGATGCGCCAGTTATGGATGCCGCCGGCGTGGCCGGTGCTTTTCATCCCCAGCTTGCGGGCGGAGTAGTTGGTCAGCAGCCACTGGGTCAGCACGCCGTCTTTGACGATATCGCGACGCTCGGTGCGCACGCCTTCGCTGTCGAACGGCGTGGAGGCCAGTCCTTTACGCAGGTGCGGATGCTCTTCAATGGTCAGCCACTCCGGCAAAATTTGTTTGCCCAGCGAATCGAGCAGGAAGGTGGATTTGCGGTATACCGAACCACCGGCAATCGCTCCGACCAGGTGGCCAAACAGCCCGGTCGCCACTTCGTTGGCGAAAATCACCGGCGCCTTCATGGTCGACAGCTTACGCGGCGCCAGGCGCGACAGGGTGCGGCGGGCGCACTCTTCCCCGACCCATTCCGGGGATTGCAGATCCTCGATTGCCCGGCCAATGGTGTAGGCGTAGTCGCGTTCCATATCGCCGTCATCTTCCGCAATGACGCAGCTGGAGAGCGAATGGCGAGTCGAGCAGTAGCTTTGCAGCATGCCATGGCTGTTGCCGAACACTTTGATGCCATAGTGGCTGTTAAAGCTGCCGCCTTCGGTGTTGGTGATGCGTTTATCGGCCTTCAGCGCCGCTTGCTCCGCGCGGGCGGCCAGTTCAATGGCGTCGTCCGGGGAGACCTCCGCCGGGTGGAACAGGTCCAGATCCGGAGCGTCAAAGGCCAGCAGCTCTTTATCGGCCACACCGGCAAACGGGTCCGGGGAGGTATAGCGTGCGATATCCAACGCCGCCTGCACGGTACGGGCGATGGCGTCCGGGCTGAGATCGGTGGAAGAGGCGCTGCCCTTGCGGTTCTGGTGGTAAACCGTGATGCCTAACGCCCCATCGCTATTGAATTCTACATTCTCCACTTCGCCATAGCGGGTGCTGACGCCGATGCCCGTCGTTTTGCTGACGGAGACTTCTGCGCCATCGGATTTACCTGCCGCCAGTTCCAGCGCCGTGGTCACGGCCTCTTCCAGCGTCTTACGTTGCTGGGCAACTTGAGAGATCACTTTCATTGCTAATGCCATAATGTAAGAAGGAGTTAACTGAAGTCTAACAGAGAACCGTTTTTCAGTGCGCGCCTTAACTGGTAACATTAGCCTCTTTTTTTAAGGAGCCTGAGATGACAAAGCAGCCCGAAGAATGGCTCGACGACGTTCCCGGTGATGATATCGAGGATGAAGACGATGAAATTATCTGGGTCAGTAAGAGTGAAATTAAGCGCGACGCTGAAGAACTGAAGCGTCTTGGCGCTGAACTCGTTGACCTGGGGAAAAACGCGCTGGATAAAATTCCGCTGGATACTGACCTGCGCGACGCCATCGAACTCGCCCAGCGAATCAAAAAAGAGGGTCGCCGCCGCCAGCTGCAGCTTATCGGTAAGATGCTGCGCAATCGCGATGTCGATCCGATTCGTCAGGCGCTGGATAAGCTAAAAAACCGCCACAACCAGCAGGTTGCGCTGTTCCACAAGCTGGAGCAGATTCGTGACCGACTGATTGACGACGGGGATGACGCCGTAGCTGAAGTGCTGAACCTGTGGCCAGATGCTGACCGTCAGCAGCTGCGTTCCCTGATCCGCAATGCGAAGAAAGAGAAAGAAGGCAACAAACCGCCGAAATCCGCGCGCCTGATCTTCCAGTATCTGCGCGAACTGGCGGAAAACGAAGGCTAATCCCCGCCGCTTTTGCCGCACAAGTCACCCGGATGGCGGCGCGCTGCGCCTTATCCGGGCTACTCCGCTGTTTCCGGCGTTGTGCCGGATGGCGGCTACGCCTTATCCGGCCTACCTTCCCCAGCTACAACGCCAACATCGCGGCAGCAGGGGGTTCCCGCTGCATCTCCTGAGTCCCCCTAATCCGCACAACGATACTTTTGTTTATTGCCTCACCTTGGCTGAATCGTTAAAGCTAAAAGCAATGCAGATCACATATTGTGGTGATAATTAATCAAGTCTTAGCACAATAATACGACACTTATCGCATTTAACATCTTCAAAACGGCCATTTTCTCACCAGGTGAGGCGCTTCACATTTTAATCACCCCCATGCCGGTAGATTTCACACGTCAATGACACAATCGATTCAGCAAAAGGGAATAAAAATGAAAAAGACACTGGTTCTGACGGCTATCGCTCTGCTGGTTTCTGGCTCCGCCGCGGCAAAAACATGGGTGCTGACGAGTGCTGAAGAGGGCATGGATAAAGGAAACTGGCAGATCAGCAGCGATCAGCTGAAGGTGAAAGACCATACGTTCAGCATTGAGCAGAAAGTCCTGCACGGCGGCAAGCAGGAAGGCAGCAAAATCCTCACCATTCGCAGTAAAGACGGCCTGACTATCACCCTCAGCCCGACGCGGGGCATGAACTTGCTGCGAGTGGAAGGCTTCGGCAGCCGGATGGGCTGGGATTCGCCGGTCAAAGAGGTTGTTAACCCGGCGTTTATCAACCTGGAGAGCCGCAACGGACTCGGCTGGCTGGAAGGGTTCAACGAGATGATGGTCCGCTGCGGCTATGAGTGGACCGGCCATCCAGTCACCGCGGACGGGCAAATTTATACCCTGCACGGCAAGGCCGGCAACACGCCGGCCTCCCTGGTGGAGGTTGAGGTGGCCGACAGCGCGCCGTATGAAATTCGCGTCCGCGGGCTGGTGAAAGAGAGCACCTTCAAAAAAGCCGATCTGCAGACCATGACCGAGCTGCGCTATATCCCGGGCAGCAACAGCTTCAGCCTGCACGATGTCTTAACCAATCACGCCGACTATCCGCATGATTATCAGATCATCTACCACAGCAACTTCGGTACCCCGATCCTCGAAGAAGGCGCACGTTTCCTCGCCCCGATGTCCAGCATCAGCCCGTTCAATGATTACGCCAAGAGCGGGTTAAAAACCTGGCAAACCTATCAGGGACCGACCAAAGACTTTGACGAGATGGTATTTAATATTCAGCCGCTGGCCGATGAAAATCACCAGACGCTGGCCGCCGTGGTCAACAAGGCTGGCGATAAAGGCGCCTCTATTCAGTTCGACACCCGCCAGCTGCCGGTCCTGACGCTGTGGAAAAACACCGACACCGTCAAACAGGGTTACGTCACCGGTATCGAGCCGGGGACCAGCTACGCCTATCCGGTGACCATTGAACGCGAGCAAAAACGCGTGAAGCAGCTGCAGCCGGGCGCCAGCGCGCAGTTTGATCTGACCTACACCTTGCTGCACGACAGCGCCCAGGTGGCCGCCGTCGAGCAGAAGATCGCGCAGATTCAGGGCGACAATAAAGTGGTGGAGAACGACACGCCGATCGCCAAAGAGTAAAAATACCCCCAGCCGAACGCCCGGAGCGGTACGCCGCGCCGGGCTACTCCCGCCCCATCACCTCGTGCCCGAGATCCCGGGCAAACTGCTGGTACTGTCGCTCATCGATCGGCTGCGGATAGCTCAGCACCAGCAGCTCATGATCCGCGATGCCCTGATGATAGGTGGGATGACGATGCGCCCAGGGGTTAGCGTGAAATCCCATCGACTGATAAAAGCGCAGTCGTTTATGGGCGATCTCGCTGGTGAGCGGATCGATTTCCAGAATAGTCAGCGGGGCGCGCGTCAGGATCTGCGCCAGCAGCTGTTTACCATAGCCACGGGAGCGCAGCGTATCGTCGATCGCCAGATGTTCGACATAGCCGTAGCCGGCAAACTGCCAGCAGCCGCTGAGGCCGATAAATACGTCCTCATCGAACCACGCCTCCAGCGCGTAGTGCGGGTGGCTCAGCGCCTGAAGTTTGGCCTCGCTTTCGCGCTGCTCGTGCCACGGAAAGGCGCGCGCGTAGAGCGCGTCCAGCATGGCGAAATGGGGCGAGTCGGTAGATAGTACGCTTTCGCAGGTCAGCATCACACCCTCCCTGTTGGTAAAAACAAAACTGCCCTCACGCGGAGGGCAGTGGCCGGAGGCGCTCGGGCTTACTCTGCCGCGGCCGCTTTTTGCGCCAGCTTATCCAGCAGCTTTTGATGAATGCCGCCGAAGCCGCCGTTGCTCATCACCAGGATATGGTCGCCAGGATGGGCGGTTTTGACCACCATCTCCGCCAGGGTATCGACGTCGGCGCTCCAGTGGGCCGGCTGGACGCAGGCTTCCGCCACTTCCGCCACCTGCCATGGAATATGCTGCGGCTGCAGGAGGAACACTTCATCGGCGCGGCCAAGGGACGGCGCCAGATCGTCCTTGCAGACGCCCATTTTCATGGTATTAGAGCGCGGCTCCAGCACGGCGAGAATGCGCGCGGTGCCGCCCACTTTGCCGCGCAGCGCCTGCAGCGTGGCGAGGATCGCCGTCGGATGATGAGCAAAATCGTCATACACGGTGACGCCGTTGGCTTCGCCGCGCAGCTCCAGGCGACGGCGGGCGTTGATAAAGCTGCCCAGCGCGTTCGCGGCATCCGCCGGCAGTACCCCGACGTGACGCGCCGCGGCAATGGCCATCAGGCCGTTATGCATATTATGTTCGCCGACCAGCGCCCACTTCACCTCGCCGACCTTTTCGCCGTCAAACAGCACTTCCCACTGCGAGGCGTCGGCGTTCAGCTTTTTCGCCTGCCAGTGGCCCTGCTCGCCCACCAGCTCCTGCTCGCTCCAGCAGCCCATCGCCATCACCTGCTTCAGGTTGATGTCGTTCTCCGGCAGGATAATTTTGCCTTTGCCCGGCACGATGCGCACCAGATGGTGGAACTGCTTCTGAATCGCCTTCAGGTCGTCAAAGATATCCGCGTGGTCGAACTCAAGGTTGTTGAGGATCAGCGTCCGCGGGCAGTAGTGAACAAATTTGGAGCGCTTGTCGAAGAAGGCGCAGTCGTATTCATCCGCTTCAATGACGAAGAACGGGCTGTCGCCCAGGCGCGCAGAGACGTCGAAATTGCCCGGAACGCCGCCAATAACGAAGCCCGGCTGGTAACCGCAGGCTTCAAGGATCCAGGTCGCCATGCCGGCGGTGGTGGTTTTGCCGTGGGTCCCGGCGACGGCCAGCACCCAGCGATCGCGCAGCACGAAGTCGTGCAGCCACTGCGGGCCGGACATATAGGGAATATTGTTTTCCAGCACCGCTTCAACGCACGGGTTGCCGCGAGTCATGGCGTTACCGATGATCACCAGGTCCGGCCGGGGCTCCAGCTGGCTGGGGTCATAGCCCTGAATTAAATCAATCCCCTGGTTTTCCAGCAGGGTGCTCATCGGCGGATAGACGTTAGCATCCGACCCCGTTACCTCATGACCGAGGGAGCGCGCCAGCATGGCCAGGCCCCCCATAAACGTGCCACAGATTCCTAAAATATGAATGCGCATTCGTCATTTCCTTCTCTTATCCGGGGCACATTTTACCCATATCCCGGGCCCTGGCGAAATGCATTTCAGGCGAATCTGTATTTTGCTGGCGCGATTCACCAGTGCGCACTTTTTTGATTCTTTGTTAAGATTGTTGCGTTCGTTTTACTCAACATAAAAATGCAGGGAACGAGTTATGAAAACGTTAGGTGAGTTTATTGTTGAAAAGCAGCACGAGTTCTCCCACGCCACCGGTGAGCTGACTGCTTTGTTGTCAGCAATAAAGCTGGGCGCCAAGATCATCCACCGCGATATCAACAAGGCCGGTCTGGTCGATATCCTGGGTGCCAGCGGTGCTGAAAACGTTCAGGGCGAGGTTCAGCAAAAACTCGATCTGTTCGCTAATGAAAAATTAAAAGCCGCACTGCGAGCACGCGATATTGTTGCCGGGATCGCCTCTGAAGAAGAAGATGAGATTGTCGTCTTCGAAGGGTGTGAACACGCCAAATACGTGGTGCTGATGGACCCTCTGGATGGCTCCTCTAACATCGACGTTAACGTCTCTGTCGGTACGATCTTCTCTATCTATCGCCGTGTGACGCCTGTTGGCACGCCGGTGACAGAAGAAGATTTCCTGCAGCCGGGAAACAAGCAGGTGGCAGCGGGCTATGTGGTCTATGGCTCTTCGACAATGCTGGTGTATACCACCGGCTGCGGCGTCCACGCCTTCACCTATGACCCGTCCCTCGGCGTCTTCTGTCTGTGCCAGGAGCGCATGCGCTTCCCGGAGAAGGGCAATACCTACTCCATTAACGAAGGCAACTACATCAAATTCCCGCAGGGCGTGAAGAAGTACATTAAGTACTGCCAGGAAGAAGACAAAGCGACTCAGCGTCCTTATACCTCACGCTATATCGGCTCTCTGGTGGCGGACTTCCACCGCAACCTGCTGAAAGGCGGCATCTACCTCTATCCAAGCACCGCCAGCCACCCGGATGGTAAGCTGCGCCTGCTGTATGAATGCAACCCGATGGCCTTCCTTGCCGAACAGGCGGGCGGTAAGGCCAGCGATGGTAAAGAGCGTATTCTGGATATTGTTCCGGAAAGCCTGCACCAGCGCCGCTCCTTCTTCGTCGGCAACAACCACATGGTGGAAGACGTCGAGAACTTTATTAAGTCGTTCCCGGACGCCTAAACGCCCTGCCCGCTCCTCCCGCGCCTGCGGGAGGAGCCTCTCGCTTAGCGACTCCCCGCCCCGCTCACCCGCGTCACCGCCGCATTCTGCCGGTTTTCCCACAGCACGGTCAGCCCACGCTGCAGCGCGATAAAGATAAACAGCAAAATGCCGATGGCGATTTTCGTCCACCATGAGCTGAGGGTGCCGTCGAAGTTGATGTATGTCTGAATCAGCCCCTGGATCGCCACCCCGAACAGGGTTCCCAGCACGGTGCCAACGCCGCCGCTGAGCAGCGTGCCGCCGATCACCACCGAGGCAATGGCGTCCAGCTCCACGCCGACGCCCGCCAGCGCATAGCCCGCCTGGGTATAAATGGAAAAGACGATCCCGGCCAGCGTCGCCAGCCCGGTGGAGAGCATATAGATACGGATTGTGGCGCTGCGGGTGGAAATCCCCATCAGATTCGCCGACGTCGCGTTGCCGCCGATGGCATACACCTGATTGCCGAAGCGGGTGCGGTGGGCGACAAAAATACCGGCCACCACCACCAGCAGCATCAGCAGCCCCATGGCGCTGAGGCGTCCGCCGCCGGGAATGGTCCATGCCAGCCCGGACAGGGTGTCATACACCGGGTGGTTAATCGGAATCGACTCCTCTGACACCAGATAGCTCACGCCGCGCAGGAAGAACATGCCGGCGAGGGTGATGATAAAGGCCGGGATCTTCAGGGCGTCAATCAGCAGCCCCATAAACGCGCCGAAGGCGCAGCCCATCACCAGCACCAGCGGAAACGCCACCAGCGGTGATATTCCCCAAAAGCCAATCGCTTTGGCGAGAAAGACGCCGGTAAAGGCGATCACCGACCCGACAGACAGATCGATCCCGCCGGAGAGGATCACGAAGGTCATGCCCACGGCGATGATCCCGAGGAAGGCGTTATCCGTCAGGATATTGCAGATCACCCGCGTCGAGGCAAAGCCGGGGAATTGCGTCAGGCAGTAGAGATAGCCCAGCACAAACACCGCGAGGGTGATCATCAACGGTAAATTACGTTTTATCATGGCCGCGTACCCCTTTCAGTAAACCGATAAAGCGCGGCGACTGGACAATCAGTACGCACAGCACCACCACCGCTTTCACCACCTGGTTGAGCTCCGGCGGGAAGCCGGAGAGCAAAATCCCGGTGTTCATTCCCTGGATAATCAGCGCCCCCACCACCGACAGCAGCAGGTTGAAGCGCCCGCCCATCAGCGAAGCGCCGCCGATGACCACCGCCAGAATGGCGTCCAGCTCAAGCCATAGCCCGGCGTTATTGGCATCCGCGCCGCGAATGTCCGCCGCCACGATGATCCCGGCGATCGCCGCGCAGACGCCGCTCAGGACATAGGCCAGCATCACCACGATGCGGGTATTGACGCCGGCGTTTTTCGCCGCGCGGATATTGATCCCTACCGCTTCGATAAACATGCCCAGCGCCGTTTTGCGGGTAAACAGCCAGAACAGCAGCAGGGTCGCGGCGGCGATGATCACCGGCGTCGGAAACAGGAGGAACGATCCGCTGCCGAGCCACGCCAGCGCCGGGGAATCGAAGGTGACGATCTGCCCGGCGGTGATCAACTGCGCCACCCCGCGTCCGGCCACCATCAGGATCAGCGTCGCCACAAAGGGCTGGATCTTAAGGACCGCCACGAGAATGCCGTTCCACAGCCCGGCCAGCGCGCCCGCCGCCAGCGAGGCCAGCAGCACCACCGCCAGGCTGTGACCGGCGACGGTCATCGAGGCGGCCGTCGCGCCGGCTATCGCCATCACCGCCCCCACCGACAGGTCGATGCCGCCGGTGGCGATCACCAGCGTCATGCCGATGGCCAGCAGCGCCACCGGAGCGGCGCGGTTGAGAATATCGATTGGGCTGCCAAACAGGCGGCCATCCTGGAGCGCCACCTGATAAAAATGGGGCGCCACCAGGCTGTCGACCAGCAGAACCAGCAGCAGGGCAATGATCTGCGGGGTGCCCTTCGGCCAGGTGAAGCGTCGCTTCTCCGGGCCGGTTTGCGAAAGAGATCGAGGCATCATGGGTTACTCCTTATGCCGCAATTGCGTTCATGATCGCCGGTACAGAGAGCTCGGCGAGCGGGATCTCGGCCACCTGCCGGCGATCGCGCATGATAATGACCCGATCGGCGTAACCCACCAGCTCCTCCAGTTCAGAGGAGATGACCAGCAGCGCCAGACCATCGGCGCAGAGGGTTTCAATCAGGCGAATAATTTCCGCGTGGGCGCCGACGTCAATGCCGCGGGTCGGTTCATCGAGGATCAGGAACTGCGGTTTGGTCAGCAGCCAGCGGGAAAGTAATACCTTCTGCTGGTTGCCGCCGGAGAGAAACTCGATCGGCTGCTCCGCGCTGGGGGTACGGATCCCCAGCTGGCGAATAAAGCGCTCGGCGATCTCGTTCTGTTCACGCCGGGGTATCGGCCGCAGCCAGCCGCGCTGCGCCTGCAGGGCAAGGACGATATTTTCCCGCACCGAAGCGGCGGCGATAATGCCGTCGGTTTTGCGATCCTCCGGACAGAAGCCGATCCCGAGGCAGGAGGCCTGATGCGGAGAGCGCAGGGTTTGCGGTTTGCCTTTGATCCATGCCTTCCCGCTGTCCGCTGTTTTAATGCCGAAGATCACCTCGGCGGTTTCAGTGCGTCCGGAACCCAACAGGCCGGCGAGGCCGACAATTTCGCCCGGACGGACCTGCAGGTCGAACGGGGCGATGGTGCCTTTCTTGCCGTAGCCTTCGAACGCCGCCACCGGCTTATCGCTCAGCAGGGTTCGGCCCGCCCGCTGCAGGGCGTTGTGGTCCAGTTCGCGGCCCAGCATCATTTTCACCAGCTCAATCTGCGGCAGCTCGCGGGTTTCGCGGCAGCCGACGAAGCTGCCGTTGCGCAGCACGGTAATGCGGTCGCTGACCGCATAGACCTGGTCGAGAAAATGGGTGACGAAGATCAGGCTGACGCCGTTATCCCTGAGCTGGCGCATCAGGGTAAACAGCATCTCCACCTCCTGAGTATCGAGGCTGGCGGTGGGCTCGTCGAGGATCAATACCTTGGCCGACAGGTCGATAGCCCGACAGATAGCGACGATCTGCTGCATCGCTACTGAAAAGCGGTTCAGCGGCTCGCGCACATCGAGGGAAAAGCCATAGGAGGCCATCAGCGCCGTCGCCCTGGCCTCCATCTCTTTACGCCGCAGCAGGCCAAACCGCCGCGGCTCACGGCCGATAAACAGGTTGTCCGCCACCGACATATTCGGCAGCAGGTTCACTTCCTGATAAACGGTGCCGATCCCCAGCTGCTGGGCATGGGCGGTATTTTTCGGGGAAATGGCCTGGCCTTCCAGCCAGATGGTGCCGCGATCGGCATGGTAAACGCCGGTAAGCGCTTTGATCAGCGTCGATTTTCCGGCGCCGTTTTCGCCCAACAGGGCCATGATTTCGCCGCGCCGCAGGCTAAAGTTGACGTTATCCAGCGCCTTAACGCCGGGGAAGAATTTACTGAGTCCTTCGGTGCGAAGGATCTCCTGGTGTGCCTCGGCGCTCATAATCGATATCACCTTCAAATGATGTCAGGTTGCCCCGGTTCGCGCTCTGCTTGCCGGGGTTACTGGAACGCTGCCTGTTACCCTCTCCGCTTGCGGAGAGGGCCGGGATGAGGGGCTAGCCACTCAGTAGCCCATATTTTTCTTCTTCTCTAACTCTTCTTTCGCCGTATCCGGCAGATACAGCGTCGATTTGGTAATGGTCAGCTTCTCCGGCAGGGTGCCGTCTTTTTTGTATTTCTCCAGCGCATCAAACGCCGGGCCGGCCATATTCGGCGTCAGCTCGACGCTGGCGTTGGCTTCGCCGGCGATCATCGCTTTATAGATATCCGGCACGCCGTCGATGGAGCCGGTCAGAATATCTTTGCCCGGCTTCAGACCGGCTTCTTTAATGGCCTGGATGGCGCCGATGGCCATATCGTCGTTATGAGCGAATACCATGCAGATGTTTTTGCCGTTATTCTCCGCCTTGATAAAGCTCTCCATGACCTCTTTCCCTTTGCTGCGGGTGAAGTCGCCGGACTGAGAGCGGATAATTTTGATATTCGACGCTTTGGCGATAGCGTCGGCGAAGCCTTTCTTACGGTCGATGGCCACGCTGGCCCCGACGGTGCCCTGCAGTTCAACGACGTTACACGGCTTACCGTCGACGGTTTTCACTAGCCAGTCGCCAATCAGCTGGCCTTCCAGCACGTTGTTGGCGGTCACGGTGGTCATGTAGAGATCTTTATCTTTCACATCAATGGAACGGTCGAGGAGGAAGACCGGTATCTTGGCCTCTTTCGCCTCTTTCAGCACCGGCTCCCAGCCGGTGGCCACCACCGGCGCAATGAAGATCGCGTCAACCCCCTGGGCGATAAAGGAGCGCACCGCTTTGATCTGGTTTTCCTGTTTTTGCTGACCATCAGCGATCTTCAGCGTAATACCGCGCTTGGCGGCTTCCTCTTTCGCGACGCTGGTTTCCGCCGCACGCCAGCCGGATTCAGAACCGACCTGCGAAAAACCTACGGTTAGCGGGGCAGCTATCGCCATAGACGACATAGCTGCGGAAACTGCTGTGACAAGAAGTAAGCGCTTCCACATAAGGGTATCCTCGTAGGGTTATTGTTGGTTAAAGTCTCACCTGCGGACAAACTATAGACAATCGGTGATGTAACTGAATGCGTTACATCACACTTCAAAAAAGTAAATGAGATGTTAATGACAGCCCAATAGCCCAGCGGAGAGCGGATAAGGCTTCGCGGGGAGCGCGGCAGCGGCGGTTTGTGACGTTTTTTTAAGCAGTTTGATAAATCAATCACATGCAATGAAAACGGTTACATAAATTTATTCATGATGTGGCTATGTTTATGGATTTTCATGTCATTATGGCGTGCAAAATTCAGAGCACTCCGCGGCGAGATCGGGAAAAAGAAGCGAAGACATTCGATGTGAGTTGGCTATAATACCGAGCACTTGTTTGCCATACATTTTAAAGGAAACAGACATGAGCTTACTCAACGTACCTGCGGGCAAAGATCTGCCGGAAGACATCTACGTCGTGATCGAGATCCCGGCGAACGCAGATCCTATCAAATACGAAGTCGACAAAGAGAGCGGTGCACTGTTCGTTGACCGTTTCATGTCCACAGCGATGTTCTATCCGTGCAACTACGGCTACATCAACCACACCCTCTCCCTGGACGGCGACCCGGTTGACGTGCTGGTCCCAACTCCGTACCCGCTGCAGCCGGGCTCCGTGATCCGCTGCCGTCCGGTTGGCGTTCTGAAGATGACCGACGAATCCGGTGAAGATGCGAAACTGGTTGCCGTACCGCACACCAAGCTGAGCAAAGAATACGATCACATCAATGATGTGAACGACCTGCCGGAACTGCTGAAAGCCCAGATCACTCACTTCTTTGAGCACTACAAAGATCTGGAAAAAGGCAAATGGGTTAAAGTCGACGGTTGGGACAACGCGGAAGCGGCGAAAGCCGAAATCGTTGCCTCTTTCGAGCGCGCTAAGCAGAAGTAATTCTGTCTCAGGCAGGGTCATCCCTGCCTGATTGCGGCACGGATTGCCGCGATAACACCATGGAGGGTGTCCCGTGAAAAGCGTTCGCTATTTCACTCTTAACTTTTCTGGCTTCACGACCGCCGCCTCTGAAAAACAGGGGTATCTGCGCCTTATCGCCGGCGAGCATGTCTTTTACACCGATAAACGCTATTTTAACGACCCCGCACTTTTTGACCGTCTGAAGATCAATCAGCCCCTGCATCTTGGCGCCCGCCGCCTGGACAACGGCAGTTACTGGATCCACTGGCTCAGCGATGGCGAAACGCACCTTGAGCCCAGTCAACACGTAAAGCGCTGGGCCCGGCCACTGCTGTTTATCAGCCTGCTGACGCTCATCGTCACCCTTATCCCGCTCCTGGTGAGCGCCTCGGAATGGGGTAGGTTCGGCTGCGGCATTATCGCGATACTGGCCTTCATCGCGCTGTTAACCGGGCTCTACGAGCGACTGTTCCACCCGGCGCTAAAACGGCACCCCGCCATGCGCGATCTGCTGGCGAAGATGGCGCTGGCCCGCCGACGCGACGTCTCCTTTTGCCAGCCGCTACCCGCCACGACGCAAGCCCTCCGCCAGTCGGCAATGCCTTTTACGCAAGCCCTGCCGGAACGCTATGCCGCTCAGGCAGACATCATCATCGACGCCCACTTTAAGAAGTGGTATGCAGGCAATCCAACCCGCGAATATCACGGCCTCGGGATACAATGCGGTTCCCTGCCGCTGGCCTTCTGGTGGCAGGCAGGCTGCGCTAATTTCGCGCTGCATCCGGTGTTTTACCGTTGTCAGCCGCCGTTTCTTGCCACCGGCGATCGCATCCTCGCCGTATACGAGCGCGACAGCCGGGCGATCCATGCGCTATACAATGCCAGCGACGGCGCGGCTTATATAAAAAACCATCCGCTCTATCCTGGACGCCGACAGCTGTCGCTGCTCTATTACCTGTTTTACGGCCTCGCGCTGGTGATGTATCTGTTATTTCTCGGAGTAGAACTCGTCAGCGCCCTTCAGTCAGGCCGGCGCGTCTGGTGGCAGGTTCAGGATTCGCTGGACATGCTGTCCTTATTGTTACTCTGTTTTGGTGGGGTACTGGCGGTGCTGGAGCTGATAGGCCCAACGGCCTGGTTATTGTCACACCGGGTGGCTGACTGGCTGAAGCTGCGATCGGCGATGCGGCGTTACCTGCGGGGGGCTGCCCCTCCTACCACGCTCGAGGAGGTCATGTAATGTTTAGCACCCCAACACGACGATTATTATTCCTCGCGCTGACGACGCTGGCTTCCACAGCGTGGCTGGCGAAGGATTATCTTCCGCTCTGGTAAGAGGTAGGCGCAGAAAAAAACAACGCCACCCGAAGGTGGCGCTGTCATGGTTAATACTGGTCGCGATCCAACCAGTTGCCGTTCGCTATCAACGTACAACCCTCAACGGAACGTTGATAGACATACATCCATGCGCTGCCGTAAGGCGTCTGAATCAGGTGGCGCGCATACTCGCCCCCCTTGGTGCGGAGCGCATCCAGTTCGGCCAGCGTCGATGCATCAATACGATAAACTTCACCATGTACTGTGCCTTCGCCGGGCACCGCGCCTGGATAGTGGCCCAGGCTGTACAGCTGATAATCGTCGACACTATGAGCGCCCAGCCACTGGGCGTTGGTCATCCAGTGGCTGTTGCCTTGTTTGCGTCGTAAACTGCCGTAAACAAATATTCGCATTGCTAAAACTCAAACTGATAGAGCAAATCGAGCGCCTGGTCGATGCCAGACACCGCTTCCACATATAGCTTAGGCATCAGGCGATAACGTAAAGTCAGCGTCGCCAGGGAATCGAAGATACCGACCCCGTATTTTACCTGCAGACCCGGCAGTACATAGCCGCTGACCACCACCTGGGAAGAGTCGCCTACCCCTTCGGTGTCCAACGCCAAATTGCTTACGCCAAACGTCTCGCCGATTTTACCCACAACCTGACCACTTTGTGCAACCCCCATACCAATAAGCATTGAGGTCATCGCGGCGCTATCGCTCTGTCCGCTGCTCAAACCCTGGCCGCGCAGCAGATAAGACAGCGCTTCCTGCTGGGACATAACCGGGTCAGAGAAGATCTCCGCTTTCGGCTGATCGGCGGAGCCGGTGACGCGAACGCCGGCGATCACGTCGTCTTCGGTGGCATCCGGGTTACGAATTGCTTCGATATTCAGTAATGGCTGATCCGGCGGACCGGAGAACAGCAGCTCCCCTTTGCGCACAATCAAATCCTGGCCATAGGCATGGAAGCGGCCGTCCGGAATATTGATCTGCCCGTTGAGTCCCAGCCCCTGCTTGTCCTGCGCCACTTTCAGATCGCCGGTCAGACGCGCTTTCAGACCGAAGGCTTCCAGACGAACGTTGTTGCCGACGTGGATCGTCAGGTTGCTGTTGATCGGGATCCCGGCGCTCTGCTGATTAATCGGCTTGAGGTTTTTGTCGAGCATCACTTCATCAGAAGACACGCCAACCGCGCTCTCCGGCACCTCATTGACCACGATCCGCGCCCAGGGCACATCCACCTTGCCATCGAGGTTGAACAGGCTTGGCGTGGCGGTAAACACCACGTCCGGCGATACATCGAGACGGACCATCGGCGGCACCGTGATCCGCACCCGGCTGCCTTTCGCCGCAATTTGCGCCCGCCAGTTATCGATCTGCGTCCAGTCGGCGTTGCCGCTGAGGGCGATTTGCCCCTGACGGGTGTTCACCGTCCCCTGCAGGGTCGAGCGCGTGCCGTTGAAGTTCATCGCCAGCTGGCTCGGCTGCATATCAAACGGCATAAAGTTGCCGTCGATATCCACCCCGCTTAACTGCATCTGGCCGAACAGCTGCGGACTTTTCACGTTGCCGCCCAGGCGCAGACGGGCGTTGAGCCTTCCCTCCGCCTTTTCACCGCGGGCGAAAATCGGGTTGATCATCGCCAGCGAGAAGTTGCTGATATTGACGTTGCCGCCGAGGTTACGCCGCCCCTGCGGGTCGGTGACCTGCACCTGCCCATCCAGCTGGCCATTGTTGGTCAGGCGGATAAGCCAGCCCAGCTCCGCGCGATTGTTGTGCAGATCGGCGCTGAGGTTCAGCGTATCGAACGCCACCGGCAGCGGGGCGTCATTGACCACCTGGGTCACTTTGACGTTGCGCCCGCTGAGGGTCACTTTACCCTGCGGCAGCCCCTCCTTGGTGGTGTCCCAGCTGACATCGGCATTACCGGTAAAGACGCCGCTGGCCTGGGTCGCCTCCGGCATAAACGGCTTGAGCATCGCCAGGTCGAAGCGGTTGAGATTCACCCGCGCCCGCCCGCTGGCGCCTGCGTCAATGGTCTCAGGCACGCAGAGCTCGGCGTTCGGGTTGGTCCAGCAGTGTGGTCCGATGCTGATTTTCTGCTCCTGGTTGCGATAGTCCAGCGCGATACTGCGCGTCAGCGCCACCGGCCCCACCGGCGTCTGGAAGCGGGTATCGCTTAGCGCGCCTCTCCAGCGCTCGGCCTGACGATCGAAGCTGCCCGCCAGCGCCAGCTGGCCGGAAACCGGATCGCCTTGCACCCGCAGCCGCAGCTCATGCTGCTTCTCAGTGCCTTTGGCATTGAGCTGCACCAGGCTGATATTCACCCCCGGCTGGCTGATGCGATCCACCCGTACGTCCAGGTTGCCGCCGATCTGATCGGTGGATTTCACATCCCCTTTGACGTTGACCTGGGCGATGGTCAGCTCCTGCCAGCGCAGCGCCCGGGCGGTGATGTCCGCCAGCAGCTGCGGCGCATCGACAGTGCCGCGCACTTTCACCAGCCCCTTCGCCGTCCCGCCGAGCCCCGGCAGCGCATTATCCAGGTGCGGCGCATCGATGGTGGCGTCGAGATTCAGATCCTTCACCCCCAGCTCGCCTTTGATATCGGCGCTGTTCGGGCCTAACGCCAGATGCAGCCCCGGGATTTTCCACTGCAGATAGCTGTTGCCCTGCAGCGAGCCCGAAACATCCACCTTGTTCTGTTTCACGTTGCCGGTAATTTTCAGCTCCGGCACCGACATCTGCCAGCTGCCGCCGTACAGGCTGCCCTGGGTCTTGATCCTGCCATTGAGCTTCGATGGCCAGTCCGGCACCTCTTTGGCGGTGTTGATGCCGTCGAGGGTCAGCTCGCCGCGCCAGCTGATCGCCTGCTGCCAGTCGAGGAGCGCTTTCAGCTCGGTTTTCCCTTCCAGGGCATTGACCGTCAGCTTGTCGAGATTGATCTGCCGCTCATTGCCTTTGGCGTTGAGGGCGATTTTCGCCGGCGGCAGCGACTGGCCTTTCACCGCGGTGGAGAAGGCCAGCGCATAGTCGGTCATTTTGCCGCTGAACTTCAGCTGGACGTCGTCGGCCTGGAACTGCTTCTCGCCGCTGAACGGCCAGGCGAGCTGCTTACTCTTCAGCTCCATATTGAGCGGCAGCCCGGCCTCCGCCAGCTGCGCGTCCGCCCGCAGCGTGGCCGCGACCGGCCCGCTTAAGTCCACTCCGACCTTAAGCGTTTTACGTATCTCGCCGCCCACCTTCAGCTGCACCTTCTCCCCTTTCATCGGGTCGACGTTCAGCGTTCCGGCGAGGGTGATGTCTACCGGCCAGTTATCCTGTAGCTGGGCGCTGCCCGAAGCGCTGACCTTGCCCTGATCGGAGTCGATGTCGAGGGCGTCGAGCTTCATCTGCCCGTCGATACTGCTGACTTTCAGCAGCAGGTTGTACACGGTGATATCGGTATCGCCGGTCAGGCGCAGCTGCTCGCCGCGGAACGCCTGAATATTGAGGTTAAGCGGCAGATGGACATCGGTCATCGCCGGCAGCACCGGCTGCGAGAAGAGGTCGGTCATCGTCTCGCCGAGCGGTTTCTCCTGCGGTCGCGGGTTGTCGATTTTCGGCTCGACCACCTGCTCCTGCGCCACTTTCGCCACCTTCGGCAGAGCGATCAGCAGCCCCTGCAGCGAGGTCGGCGTCAGGGTCAGGTTTTTCTCCTGCCAGTTCAGGCCGGTGGAAAAATCGCGCACGGAGACCGCGGTATCGTCGATTTTGACGTTGACGTTATGCAGCGCGACGCGGCTGAGGGCGATCGGATAAGGGGTGGAGAGATTCAGCGGCCCGCTGTCCTCTTCCTCGACCGGCGCAGAGGGCGGCATCTTCTTCGTATCGACGGCGACGTAAATATCGCGCAGCGAGATGTCGTTTACGCACAGACTGCTGTCCCACAGACAGCGCAGCCTGACGCTGAGATGAAACTGGCCGGCGGTCACCGCCACGCCGGGCTGCTCATAGCGGAAATTATCGAGGGTTAAATCACGCCAGCCGCCGGTCACTTTGCCGATTTCCAGCCCCGGCACCCAGCGATCCGCCGCTTTGAACACCAGATGCAAGCCGGTGGTGGTGCCCACCAGGAACCCGACGGTGCCCAGCAGGAGAACCAACACGATTAATACGCCGAGGCTTATCTTCTTCCATAAACTCATAATTCAGGCCCCAGACCGATGTAAAACTGTAAACCATGCTCTTCTTTGTCGCCGATTGGCCGGGCGATATCCAGCTTGATCGGCCCCACCGGCGACTGCCAGCGCACGCCTACCCCGGCGCCGGTTTTGAAATCACTCTCGCGAATATCGCTGACCGCTTCGCCGCTATCGACAAACACGGCGCCCCACCACTTGCCACTGACGTTGTACTGATATTCCAGCGAGCCGGTGGCCAGCTTCGAGGCCCCGATCAGCTTGCCGTCATCGTCCTTCGGCGAGATGGATTTGTATTTATAGCCGCGAATACTGCGATCGCCCCCGGCGAAAAAACGCAGGTCCGGCGGCACCTTGTCAAAGTTGTCCGCTTCGATCCAGCCCAGGTTGCCGCGCACCACAAAGCGGTGGCGGTCATAGAGGGTACGGATCCAGACGTCCTGAGCCTGCATCACGATAAAGTTGATGTCCGAGCCCCACATGGTGTTGGAGTAGTCCACCGAGTAGCGCTGCGAATCGCCCCAGGTAGGCATCAGGCCGCCGCGGGAGCGAGTGCGGTTCACCGAGACCCCCGGGTAAATCAGCATGGTGGTGTTGGTGACGTTCGCCTGGGTAAAGTGGTCCAGGCTCCAGCGCAGGTTAATCGCCCGCTGCCAGCCGCTCGACATCTCCCAGAAACGCGAGACCCCCAGGGTGGTGGAGTCGGCCTGGGTGTCATTGAGATCGGTACGCTTAAAGCCGCCCTGCATCAGATAGTACTGCTCGAGCGGGCTCTTGAGCAGCGGGACTTTATAGGTGAAGTCAAACTGCTGCTCCGGGGCGGAGAGGCTGACGCTGGAGGTCAGGCTGTGGCCATAGGAGTTCATCCACGGTTTTTTCCACGTGGCTTTCACCCGCGGACCGACGTCTGTGGAGTACCCTACCCCGGTTTCCACGGTGTTCTCTTTGCGTGGCGAGACAACGCCCTGCAGAGGCAGCACCTTGGTTTTCCGTGACTTAGCAAAATCAGGCGCCACCACCACCGAACTGAACCACCCGGTCGCCGCCAGGCGGCGGTTTAGCTCGGCCAGGTCCTGCGAGGTGTAGTAGTCGCCCTCTTTAAACGGCACGAGGTTTTGCAGGTATTCATCGCGAATTTGCGATCCGGAGAAGGTGACGTGGCCAAAGCGATAGCGTTCTCCGCTGTCGTAATCGATATCCCAGAACGCCTGATGACGGTCGAGGGAGACCCCAAGCTGGCTTTTATTGAACTCGCTGTCAAAGTAGCCTTTGCGCAGGGCGACGCGGGTCAATGAGCTCTTGAAACCGTCGTAATCGCCGTGGTTGAGCACCGTCCCGATGGCCGGGCGGGTTTTCAACAGCGCCAGATAGTCGCTGTCGGTGCGGGCGCCGCCGCGCAGAATCACCTCGGTTCCGCCAATGCGCACCGGCTCACCCGGGGTCACTTTGGCGATCAGCACCTGACGGCCCCTTTTCGGCGGCGGACGCAGATCAAATTCAATCGTCGGCTCGTAATACCCCAGCGCTTTCAGACCTTCGCGAATGGCGTCATCGACGCGCGCGCGAAAGCGACGATCCGGCGTGACCTCATCACTCTGGATGGTGGAAAGCTGGGCGCGAACGTTTTTCTCCAGCTCTCCGGATAATCCCTCAACCTGCAAACGCACATTCGCTGCGCTGGCGACCCCGCTGACCAGCAAAAGGCTGGTGACACATAACTGGCGGATTTTTAGCACATTTTCTCCTGAATATCCCTGTTTCCCCCTACAGGAAACACTGGCGCCGCTCCACGGCTTAACAAAACCCTAACAACTTAGGGTTGAAAAAGTGGCAATAACCCAAATAATTCTTATGTATTAATCTAGACGTATTACGCGTATTTATTGTGTTAAAAGACACGCTTCGTTACAACCTTAACGACGATTTCTGTATTGAGAGGCCCACCGTGAGTCTATTTGATAAAACGCATCTTGTCGCCCAGGCGGATGCGCTGCCTGGACGCAATACCCCGATGCCAGTGGCGACGCTCCACGCAGTTAACGGCCACTCGATGACCAACGTCCCGGCGGGGATGGAAGTGGCACTGTTCGCCATGGGCTGCTTCTGGGGAGTTGAACGTCTGTTCTGGCAATTGCCGGGGGTTTACAGCACCGCCGCCGGCTACACTGGCGGCTATACGCCCAATCCGACCTATCGCGAAGTGTGCAGCGGCCAGACCGGTCACGCGGAAGCGGTGCGCGTGGTCTACGATCCGCAGGTCATCAGCTATGAGCAGTTATTGCAGGTGTTCTGGGAAAATCACGACCCCGCGCAGGGCATGCGACAGGGTAACGACCTCGGCACCCAGTACCGTTCGGCGATCTATCCGTTGACGCCGGAACAGACGGAAGCGGCAAAGGCCAGCCTCGCGCGCTTCCAGGCGGCGATGAACGACGCGCACGATACCCGTCACATCACCACCGAGATCGCCACCGCCAAACCGTTCTACTATGCCGAGGACGATCACCAGCAGTATCTGTATAAGAACCCGCATGGCTATTGCGGCATTGGCGGCATTGGCGTCTGCCTGCCGCCTCAGGCGTAATTCTGATTTCCGCCTCAACAGCGAGGCGGTTAATGAACGCTCTGGCGGCTTTACATTCCCTTACGCTATACTACCCAGTGTGACAGCCGGTCCAGCGCCTTCGGACCGGTTTTTTATGTATTCCACATTTAAGTTATCAACTTCCCTTCCGAGGATCTGACCTCAACGGTCAGAAAAGATATGTTAAACAGTATTTTAGTAATACTCTGTCTGATAGCCGTCAGTGCGTTTTTTTCGATATCGGAAATCTCACTGGCCGCCTCACGTAAAATCAAACTGAAACTGCTGGCCGATGAAGGCAACGTCAACGCACAGCGGGTGCTGAAGATGCAGGAGAACCCGGGCACCTTCTTTACCGTCGTGCAGATTGGCCTCAACGCCGTCGCCATTCTTGGCGGTATCGTGGGCGACGCGGCTTTCTCACCGGCGTTTCATAGCCTGCTCAGCGGGTATTTGTCACCGGAGCTCTCCGAGCAACTGAGCTTCATCATCTCTTTTACCCTGGTCACCAGCTTGTTCATCCTGTTTGCTGACCTGACTCCGAAACGCATCGGTATGATTGCGCCCGAAACCGTGGCCCTGCGCATCATCAACCCGATGCGCTTCTGCCTGTTAGTCTTCCGCCCGCTGGTGTGGTTGTTTAACGGCATGGCCAACATGATCTTCCGCATCTTTAAACTGCCGATGGTGCGGAAAGACGATATCACCTCCGACGATATCTATGCCGTGGTCGAAGCCGGCGCGCTGGCCGGGGTGCTGCGCAAGCAGGAGCATGAGCTGATTGAGAACGTGTTCGAGCTGGAGTCCCGCACCGTTCCTTCCTCCATGACCCCGCGTGAAAGCGTCATTTGGTTTGATTTGCATGAAGACGAGCAGAGCCTGAAGAATAAAGTGGCCGAACACCCGCACTCGAAGTTCCTCGTCTGTAATGAAGATATCGACCACATTATCGGCTACGTCGATTCAAAAGATCTGCTGAACCGCGTGCTGGCGAACCAGAGCCTGGTGCTGACCGGCGGCGTGCAGATCCGCAACACGTTGATCGTCCCGGATACCCTGACCCTGTCCGAAGCGCTGGAAAGCTTCAAAACCGCCGGGGAAGACTTTGCGGTGATCATGAATGAATATGCGCTGGTGGTCGGGATCATCACCCTTAACGACGTGATGACAACTCTGATGGGCGACCTCGTCGGCCAGGGGCTGGAAGAGCAGATCGTCGCCCGCGATGAAAACTCGTGGCTAATCGATGGCGGTACGCCGATTGATGACGTGATGCGCGTGCTGGATATCGACGAGTTTCCGCAGTCCGGGAACTACGAGACCATCGGCGGCTTTATGATGTTTATGCTGCGTAAAATCCCCAAACGCACCGACGCGGTGAAGTTCTCCGGCTATAAGTTCGAGGTCGTGGATATCGATAACTACCGTATCGACCAGTTGCTGGTGACCCGCATCGATAACAAGCCCACGGTGCTGGTGCCCAAGCAGGCGGAAGCGGCGGAAAGCCAGAACGCCTGAGCGTAATCCTTTCTCTCTCTTAAGGGCGGATGATCATCCGCCCTTTTTATTGCTCGAATGTGAAGCGGCTCACGCCCCTCTGCCGATAGCAGATTATTACTGCTCGATAGCGAAACGTTTATGACTCCCCCGTGCGCAAAAAGGTAACGTTGCTCGCGTCTACACGATCATATTCCTGAATAAAGGAAGCGAGGGTTACCATGATAACGTCGAATAAAAATTACTTTATCAGCTGTCTGTTTTTCCTGTTTTTCTTTATAGGCTGGGGATGCTGCTACCCCTATTTATCACTGTGGTTAACGGAAACCATCGGTATTAACTACACGGACGTCGGTCTGGTTTATTCTTTCACCGCCATTGTGGCCGTCTGCGTTCAGCCATTATTCGGTTTTATATCGGATAAGCTGGTGTATCGTAAGAATCTGATGTGGATGCTGGCGATCATTATCACCTTATTCGCTCCATACTGGATCTATGTCTTCGCGCCTCTGTTAAAAATAAATGTGTTCCTCGGCGCGCTGGCTGGCGGTCTCTATATTGGCATGGCCTACGGCGCAGGCTGCGGGATTTGCGAAGCCTACATCGATAAGGTCAGCCGCGCCTCCGGCTTCGAATTTGGTCGGGCGCGGATGTTCGGCGGCATCGGCGCCGCGATCGGCACCTTTGCGGCAGGAAAGCTCTACGGCATCGATCAGAACATGATTTTCTGGCTGGCCAGCGCAGCAGGCGTCTGCCTGCTGGTGATTGTCTGGAAAATGCAGATCAGCACCCATCAAAAGCAGGGGCTGCTGTCCGGCAAAACGTCGCCGGTTACCCTCCGCGATGCCGTCTCGTTGTTAAAAATTAAAAAATTCTGGTTCTTCGCCCTCTATGTCATTGGCGTCGGGGCGGTCTATGAAACCTATGACCAGCAGTTCGCTATCTACTACAGCCATTTCTTTGAGAGTAAAGCCCGGGGTGCAGAAGTCTTCGGTTATTTAACCACGGGTCAGATTTTCCTTGATGCCATCGTGATGTTCTTTGCGCCATGGTTTGTGAATAAAATCGGCCCGAAAAATGCGCTGTTATACTGCGGGCTGATTATGAGCTTGCGCATTATCGGTTCCGCGTGGGCTATTGGCCCGGTATCCATCAGCATGATTAAACTACTCCATGGATTTGAAAGCTCGGTGTTACTCGTCGCGGCGCTTAAATATATTACCGCTAACTTTAACCCCCTGCTTTCCGCGACGGTTTACTTAATTGGCTTCCAGTTTTCAAAAAGCTTTAGCTCTATTTTTCTCTCCACCGGCATCGGCCATATGTACCAGAGCATGGGCTTTACCAGCAGCTATATTGTGCTCGGCAGTATCGCCCTGTGCTTCACGCTCATTTCGTTTATCACGCTGGATAAAGCGCGTGTCTTCTCTCCACAACCCGTGCCCGCGAATTAATGTCAGGAGGTAGTCTGCATGTCTCAGTTATTTTATGGCGTGGCGTATTACGATGAATATATGCCGGAAGATCGGCTGGCCAGCGATATCGCCTTAATGCGCGAAACCGGCATTAACGTGGTGCGTATCGCCGAGTCCACCTGGAGTACGCTGGAGCCTGAAGAGGGCCAGTACAATTTCTACCATATCGACCGGGTGCTCGAGGCGATGCATGAGGCCGGCATTGCGGTCATCGTCGGGACGCCCACCTACGCGGTACCGGCCTGGCTGGCGGCGAAACATCCCGATATTCTGGTCACCACCGTCGCGGGGCAGCAAAAATATGGTCCGCGGCAGATCATGGATATCGTCAACCCGACCTTTCGCCGCTATGCCGAAAAAATTATCCGCACGCTGATGGCCCATGTGCAACACCATCCGGCGATTATCGGCTGGCAACTGGATAACGAAACCAAGCATTACGACAATATTGGCCGCTATATGCAGGAGGGCTTCGTGCGCAGCCTGCAGGAGAAATATCCAGACCTCCGACAACTGAATCACGATTTCGGTCTGGATTACTGGAGCAACCGCATTGACCGCTGGCAGGATTTTCCGCCGGTGGAAAACACCATCAACGCCAGCCTCGCCTGCGCCTTCTCCCGCTATCAGCGCCAGCAGGTCACCGAGTATCTGGCCTGGCAGGCGGAGATTGTGCGCGAGTACGCCCAACCGCACCAGTTCGTCACCCACAACTTCGATTTTGAATGGCGCGGTTACTCTTACGGCGTGCAGCCGCGGGTCGACCATTTTGCGGCGGCGCAGGCGCTGGATATCGCCGGCGTCGATATCTATCACCCGAGCCAGGCACACCTGACCGGGCGGGAAATCGCCTTTGGCGGCGCCATCACCCGCTCGCTTAAGCCGGGCCAGAACTACTTCGTGCTGGAAACCCAGGCGCAGGGCTTCGCCCAGTGGACTCCCTACCCGGGCCAGCTGCGCCTGCAGGCGTTCAGCCATATCGCCTCCGGCGCCGCCATGGTCTCCTACTGGCACTGGCATTCGATTCATAACGCCTTCGAAACCTACTGGAAGGGGCTGCTCAGCCACGACTTCTCGCGTAACCCGACCTGGCAGGAGGCCACCACTATCGGGGCTGACTTTGCCCGCCTGTCGCCGCAGCTGGCGGAGCTGAAGGCCGAAAACGACGTTGCGCTGCTGATAAGCAATGAGGCAATGGACGCCCTCAATCACTTCCGTCCTGGCGATGCCGAGGGCAACATTTATAACGATATCTTTCGCCGCTTCCACGATGCGCTGTATGACCACAATATCAGCCTCGACATCATCCACGATGTAAACGAGGAAACCTCGCGCTACCGAGTGCTGATCGTTCCCGGCCTGTACGCTGCCGATGATGGCCTGCTGGCGCGTATCAATCACTATATCGCCGAGGGCGGCAGAGCGCTTATCGGCTTTAAATCGGGCTTTAGCGATGAAAACGTCAAGGTACGCCGCAGCGCGCAGCCTGGGATCCTGCGGCAGAGCTGCGGCGTCAGCTACAGCCAGTTCACCCTGCCGGAAGGGACGACGGTAAGCTCTTGCTGTGCAGAGATTGATTGCCGCAATGACAATCAGGCTGAGCTGTGGATGGAATTGCTGACGCCCGATGATGGGACCCGCACCTTGCTGCGCTATCAGCATCCGGCATGGGGCGAATACGCCGCCGCCACCGAAGCGGATTATGGCCGGGGACGAGCGATGTATGTTGGCTTCCTGCCGCAGAAGGGATTGATTAGCCAGCTGTTTGATGTACTAACCGCCGATATCGCATTGCGCTCGCGCACTTCCGCCTATCGCTTCCCATTAGTGGTCAAAAAAATGCGTAATCGCGCCGGGAAAACCATCCACTTCCTGTTCAATTACTCCGGCGAGACGCTGGAATTTGTCAGCGAGACCGCGGGTAGCGCGCTGCTGAGCGGGGAGACAGTATACGTCGGCCAGCCGTTGCGCCTCAGGGCCTGGGAATTTACTATCATCGAAAGCTAACGACGCGGCGGCGCTCAGGTGGGAGAGAGAATGGAACTGGATATCAATGAGCTACTCAATTTCTCGCCATTGATGAAGACCTTTACCTTCAATGCCTGGGTCGTCGCAGGCTTCACGCCGATTACCCGCGGCTCCACGCTGGACTACTACATTAACCGCCCGCAGGGGATGAAAGGTTACATCATTAATCTGACCCTGCGCGGCCAGGCGCGGGCGAAGGCGGGCGATGGCTTCCTTCTGTGCCGGGAAAACGATCTGCTGCTGTTTCCTCCCGGGGTGCCCCATCACTACGGCAGGGACGAGCACAGCGAGTATTGGGACCATCTGTGGATCTACTTTATCCCCCGCCCCTACTGGATAGACTGGCTAAAGTGGGACCAAACAACTCACGGTATCGGCAAAACAACCATTAACGATCCCGAACAGCTCCAGCAGCTGCGCGATCTGTTCTACGAAGTGATACGCCATCACTCGGCATCCGCGCCGCTGTCGGAAGCGCTGGCGATGAACGCCCTGGAAAGGTTGATCCTTCACTGTTTTCAGCGACAGCCCATCAGCAACCGTCACGCCCACGACCCACGGATTAACGCCGTCTGCGACTACCTCAACGCCCATATTGCGCAGGAGGTAAAAATCGAGACCCTGGCGGCGATGGTATTTATCTCCCCTTCACGTCTGGCGCACCTTTTCAAAAATGAACTGGGGCAAACGGTTTATGCGTGGCGGGAAACGCAACGCATCAACCGCGCCAGGTGGCTTATTCAGAGCACCTCGCTCCCGCTTAACAAAATTGCTTTATCGGTAGGCTACAGCGATCCGGTCTATTTCACCCGCTTGTTTCGTAAACATAACGGTATTCCACCGGGCGAATATCGCAAACGCTATGCGGAAATGAAGGGCTAAAAACATCAACGGCTCCCATCGGGAGCCGTCTTTTACCTACTACGTACTGCTACGTTTCAGGTTATGCCATCTCAGTTTGCAGACGCAACACCTGACGATTGACTTCGGACATCACTGACAGATGCAGCTTGTCCTTGACCTTCGGGATAAGGATTTTGCCCTTATCAAATTCAAATGCGCCAACGTCCTTGATGTACAACCGTCCACGAAACAGGATCTTCACGTACTTCGCCACTTGCAGCGGATTGTAGCGTTGGAAAATTTTCATTCTTCTCTCCTGCCAGGGTTACGCTCCTGTGGTGCCACAGTTAGCCCACGTATCGGGAGCGCAAATTTTAATGCCCTAAAACTATAGTCCAGAATCTCAGAGGGACCCAGTATGTATAAGTTTATTTACCCTTTGATGACAATAATTCAGAATTTTCGTTTCAGACATACGATGAAGTAAGTATAAGTCGCCGTTTTTCGACTAATTTGTGCGTCAACACGCAAACTGGCATCCTCATTGCGGGTAATCACCACCAATCGCACTTATGATTAAACGAGACCAAGTGGTCGGATCACCTGCACAAAAAATGATTAAGGAAACCGTATGACCCTACGTAGCATACTGGCCGCCTCGTTACTCCTCGTGCCGCTGCTGGCCTCAGCGCATAACTTTGTCGATGGCCAGCGCGTGGCGCCGGTCGGCGTCGCGGATCGGGGCGAATTAATTCTGGATAATGATAAGTTTAGCTATAAAAACTGGAATAGCTCGCAGCTGGCGGGAAAAGTGCGCGTCGTCCAGCACATCGCCGGACGCTCGTCAGCAAAAGAGAAAAATGCCAACCTGATCGAGGCGATTAAAGCGGCGGGCTTCCCGCACGATCGCTATCAGACCACCACCATCGTCAATACCGACGATGCCATCCCGGGCACCGGTATGTTTGTGCGTAACAGTATCGAAAGCAATAAAAAGCTCTTCCCATGGTCGCAATTTATCGTCGACAGCAATGGATTGGTGCGAAAAGCCTGGCAGCTGGACGAGAAGAGCTCGGCGATTGTGGTGCTGGATAAGAGCGGGCGCATCCAGTGGGCCAAAGACGGCGCGCTCACTCAGCAAGAGGTGCAGCAGGTGATCGACCTGCTGCATAAATTGCTTAATAAATAGAGACCCGGAAGCCGGGATTGAGGAAGGATTCACGCGGCGTGTAGTCGAGGGTTTTGCCCTGCCAGTCGTGAACATGCGCCCCGGCGGCGACCGCGACGGCATGGCCGGCGGCGGTGTCCCAGGTGCTGGTCGGCCCGAAGCGCGGATAGAGCTGGGCCTGGCCTTCCGCCACCAGGCAGAACTTCAGCGAGGAGCCGATGGAAGTGGTCTGGTGCTCGCCCAGCTGCTCAAGGTACTCCTGCAGCTCCGGATCGTTGCCATGGGAGCGGCTGATCACCACCAGCGGTGGACGGGCATCGCGGACCTGGATCTGCTTGCGCACGCCGCACTCTTCTTTCCAGGCTTTGCCTTTTTCCGCGCTGTACATCACCTTCATCACCGGCGCATAGACCACGCCCAGCGTCGGCTTGCCGTTTTCAATCAGCGCGATATTAACGGTGAACTCGCCGTTACGCTTAATAAATTCTTTGGTGCCGTCCAACGGGTCGACCAGCCAGTAGCGCTGCCAGTGCTGGCGCACTTCCCAGGCCGGCGGGTCCTCTTCCGACAGAATGGGAATGGTGGCATCCAGCGCCTGCAGGCCGCTGACAATGACTTTATGCGCCGCGATATCCGCCGCCGTGACCGGAGAATCATCTTTCTTGCTGGCGACGTTGATCGGCTGGTTTCCATCGTAAACTTCCATGATGGCATCGCCCGCGTTCCGTGCAAGCTGACATACTTGTTCTAACATTCTCCACCTCGTCTGGTTACAGTGGCGTTAACTTGTTGTTTTATTTATATCGCATCACCGCAAGTTCCGCTATCTGTGATAACGATGGCGGTTTCTCTGCCCGCTTTTCTGGCAAGATTCACATTTCTGTAAGCAACAGAATATAAATACATTTTCTTCTGTGCTATCGCTCATAAAAAAGGACGCCTCTGATGATTAAGTTTAGCGCAACGCTCCTGGCCACGCTGATCGCCGCCAGCGTCAACGCCGCAACGGTCGACCTGCGGATCATGGAAACCACCGATCTGCACAGCAATATGATGGACTTTGACTATTACAAAGATGCCGCCACGGAGAAATTCGGCCTGGTGCGTACCGCCACCCTGATTGAACAGGCGCGGGCAGAAGCGAAAAACAGCGTACTGGTGGATAACGGGGATGTCATCCAGGGGAGCCCGCTGGGCGACTACATGGCCGCCAAGGGACTGAAAGAGGGCGATGTTCATCCGGTGTATAAGGCGATGAATACCCTGAATTATGCCGTCGGCAACCTGGGCAACCATGAATTCAACTACGGCCTCGACTTCCTGCACAAGGCGCTAGCCGGGGCGAAATTCCCCTACGTGAACGCCAATATCATCGATGCCAAAACCGGCAAACCGCTGTTCACCCCGTACCTGATCAAGGATACCCCGGTTCAGGACAGCGAAGGTCAATCCCACACCCTGCGCATCGGCTATATCGGCTTTGTGCCGCCGCAGATCATGACCTGGGATAAAGCCAATCTTAGCGGCAAAGTGACGGTCAACGACATTACCGAAACCGCGCGCAAATATATCCCGGAGATGCGGGCGAAAGGGGCTGATGTGGTGGTAGTGGTCGCTCACTCCGGCCTCTCCGCCGACCCGTATCAGGCGATGGCCGAGAACTCAGTCTACTACTTAAGCCAGGTGCCCGGCGTTGACGCCATCATGTTCGGCCACGCCCACGCGGTATTCCCAGGCAAAGACTTCGCCAACATTAAAGGCGCGGATATCGCCAGAGGGACGCTGAACGGCGTACCGGCGGTGATGCCGGGAATGTGGGGCGATCATCTCGGGGTGGTCGATCTGGTGCTGAACAACGACAGCGGCAAATGGCAGGTGACTCAGAGTAAAGCGGAAGCACGGCCAATCTACGACGCGGTGGCGAAGAAATCGCTGGCGGACGAAGACGGTAAGCTGGTGGCGGTGCTGAAAGCCGATCACGACGCTACTCGCGAGTTCGTCAGTAAGCCGATCGGCAAGTCCGCCGACAACATGTACAGCTATCTGGCGCTGGTGCAGGACGACCCGACGGTGCAGGTGGTCAACATGGCGCAGAAAGCCTACGTTGAACACTACATTCAGGGCGACCCGGATCTGGCGAAACTACCGGTACTCTCCGCTGCCGCGCCGTTTAAAGTCGGCGGGCGTAAAAACGATCCGGCGAGCTTCGTGGAAGTGGAAAAAGGCCAGCTTACCTTCCGCAACGCCGCCGACCTCTATCTCTACCCGAACACCCTGGTGGTGATGAAGGTCAGCGGGAAGGAGGTCAAGGAGTGGCTGGAGTGCTCCACCGGGCAGTTTAACCAGATCGATCCCGCCAGCAGCAAGCCGCAGTCGCTGATCAACTGGGACGGCTTCCGCACCTATAACTTCGACGTGATTGACGGGGTGAACTACCAGATCGACGTCACTCAGCCGGCCCGCTACGACGGCGAATGTCAGATGATCCATCCGCAGGCAGAGCGTATTAAGCACCTGACCTTCAACGGCAAACCGGTCGATCCGCAGGCCACTTTCCTGGTCGCCACCAATAACTATCGCGCGTACGGCGGTAAATTCGCTGGCACCGGCGAAAGCCATATCGCCTTCGCCTCACCGGATGAAAACCGTTCAGTGCTGGCGGCGTGGATTGGCGCGCAATCGAAGAAGGATGGCGCGATCCATCCGGCGGCGGATAACAACTGGCGTCTGGCGCCGATCCACAGTAAGACGCCGCTGGATATCCGTTTTGAGACCTCGCCTGGCGACAAAGCCGCGGCGTTTATCAAAGAGAAAGCCCAGTATCCGATGCGTCAGGTGGCCACCGATGATATCGGCTTCGCCATTTATCAGCTGGATTTGAGTCAGTAATCCCTGTTCCCCGGTGGCGCTGCGCTTACCGGGGTTACAAACCGGAGCTGACGAGTAGCCCGGATAAGGCGCCAGCCGCTATCCGGAAATATCTCCCCGGTGGCGCTGCGCTTACCGGGGCTACAAACCGGAGCTGATGGGTAGCCCGGATAAGGCGCCAGCCGCTATCCGGGAACATCTCCCCGGTGGCGCTGCGCTTACCGGGGCTACAGGGAGTGATACATTTTCACTCCTCGTGGCTAGCCAGCACCGCCGGCAGATTAACCTCGATCCAGTCGGCCAGGGCCGCCACCTTCTCGCTCACCTGCAGGCCGAGCGGCGTCAGGCTATATTCAACGTGCGGCGGCACCACCGGATAAGAGACGCGGTCGATAAAACCATCCTGCTCCAGGGCCTGCAGCGACTGCGCCAGCATCTTTTCGCTGACCCCGCCCATTTTGCGCCGCAGATCGCTGAAGCGATGGGTTCCTTCGCGCAGCGCCACCAGAATCAACACGCCCCAGCGGCTGGTGACATGTTTAAGCACATCGCGCGACGGGCACTGTTCCGCAAACAAATTGCCATTGCGCAGTTTCTCGCTCAGCGTCGGTTCGGCCATTTTCACACTTACCTTTTTGTACGTACTTACTAAAAGTTAGTTAAGGTGTTAGCTTACCACAACTGCCACTAAACACGAAGGAGAAGACTAATGATCGCTCTTACCGGTGCCACCGGCCAGCTTGGCCACTACGTTCTGCAAGACCTGCTTAAAACCGTCCCTGCCGGCCAGATTGTGGCGATTGTCCGCAACCCGGCCAAAGCCCAGACTCTCAGCCAGCAGGGCGTTGTCGTCCGCCAGGCCGACTATAGCGACGAAGCGGCGCTGACCGCCGCGCTGCAGGGCGTGGATAAACTGCTGTTAATCTCCTCCAGCGAAGTCGGCCAGCGCGCCGTACAGCACCGCAACGTCATCAACGCCGCCAAAGCCGCTGGGGTGCAGTTCATCGCCTACACCAGCCTGCTGCACGCCGACACTTCGCCGCTGGGCCTGGCCGCAGAGCATATTGCAACTGAGCAGATGCTGGCCGACTCGGGTATCGCTTACGCCCTGCTGCGTAACGGCTGGTATACTGAAAACTATCTGGCCAGCGCGCCGCCGGCGCTGGAGCACGGCGTGTTTATCGGCGCCGCCGGCGAAGGTAAAATTGCCTCCGCTACCCGCGCAGATTATGCCGCCGCGGCCGCCCGCGTTATCGCCGGTGAAGGCCATGCAGGGAAAGTTTATGAACTGGCGGGTGATAACGCCTGGACGCTGAGCGACCTGGCTGCTGAGCTGAGCAAGCAAAGCGGTAAAAACGTGGTCTACCAAAATCTCAGCGAAGCCGACTTCGCCGCCGCGCTGAAAAGCGTCGGCCTGCCGGCGGGTCTGGCCGATATGCTGGCAGACTCCGACGTCAGCGCCTCGAAAGGCGGGCTGTTTGACGACAGCCGCACCCTGAGTACGTTGATCGGCCGTCCGACCACCTCCCTTGCCGAAAGCGTGAAAGGCATTCTGTAACCGCCCCTCTCAGCTTTTGCGGTTGCGTCCCGGCGGTTCCTCTCTCATATTGAAGAGATTAATCGTCGGGAGGCAGGCATGCAGGGCGTACCACCCCAATTTAGTGATGAAAAAGATCGCGCGCGCTTTCGCCATCTCGAACAGCTGCCCGGGGTAGAGCTTTACCACGCCCATATCTCCCGCTACGCCTTTGAACCCCATACCCACGAAGCTTTCGGCATTGGCGTGATTGAGCAGGGCGCCGAGCGCTTTCGCTACCGCGGCAGTCAGCACATCGCCGCCGCCAATGCCATTGTCACCATGAATCCCGACGAGCTGCACACCGGCGAAGCGGAAACCGCCGACGGCTGGCGCTACCGGATGATTTATCTGGAGCCCGACCGTCTGGAAGCCATCACCGGGGTGCGCGACTGGTGGTTCAGCGAGGTGGTTCGCGAGGATCCCCTGCGGTCCCGGCGGATTGGCCAGCTGATTTACGGTCTGTGGCACAGCGAAGATGCGCTGGCCCAGCAGGGAATGCTGCTCGACCTCATCGACGCCTTCCGCCCTCTGGCCCACCATGCCTCGGCGCAGGGTGAGGCCGGGCATCGCTTCGACCGCGTGCGCGACTACCTGCATGATAACTATATGCGCCCCATCACCCTCGACGAGCTGGCGCAGGTGGCGGCGCTGAGCCCGTACCACTTTCAGCGCCAGTTTAAAGCCCACTATCACGTAACGCCCCATCAGATGCTGATGGCCATCCGCCTGTGGCGCGCCAAAGCATTTCTCACCCACGGCATGCCCGCCGCCGAAGTGGCGATAGCCGTCGGCCTCACCGACCAGTCTCACCTGACCCGCACCTTCACCCAGCGTTACGGCATTACGCCGGTACGCTATCAGAAGCAGGTCGCCAGGCGCTGATGCGCAATCTCATACAATATTCCCGCCCGGCCTCCTTCTACACTGCAGACAACCGTGATGACAATGGATGCAATGATGATTAGTGGTGTGTTGTACGCCCTGCTGGCGGGGCTGATGTGGGGTTTAATTTTCGTCGGGCCTTTGCTGGTGCCAGAGTATCCGGCGATGCTGCAGTCGATGGGACGCTATCTGGCGCTGGGTCTGATCGCCCTGCCGCTGGCATGGCTCGGGCGCGCGCGTTTGCGCCAGCTGAGCCGGAACGACTGGTGGACCGCGCTGGGTCTGACGATGATGGGAAATCTTATCTATTACGTCTGCCTGGCCAGCGCCATTCAGCGTACCGGGGCGCCGGTCTCCACCATGATTATCGGCACGCTGCCGGTGGTATTGCCGGTCTTCGCCAATCTGCTCTACAGCCAGCGCGACGGAAAGCTGCCATGGCGGCGCCTGTTTCCGGCGCTGGTCTGCATCGCCGTCGGCCTGATCTGCGTTAACGTCGCGGAACTGCGCCAGGGGCTGCCTGATTTTAGCCCGTGGCGCTACGGCTCCGGCATTGCGCTGGCGCTGGGGTCGGTGGTCTGCTGGGCCTGGTATGCCCTGCGCAACGCCCGCTGGCTTCGGGAGAACCCGCATCAACCGCCGATGATGTGGGCTACCGCTCAGGCGCTGGTGACGCTTCCGGTTTCGCTGGCCGGCTATCTCGCCGCCTGCGCCTGGCTGCACGGTCAGCAGGCCGGGTTCCCCCTGCCCTTCGGCCCGCGCCCGGCGGTGTTTATTACGCTGATGCTGGCCATCGCGGTGCTCTGCTCATGGGTCGGCGCGCTGTGCTGGAATATTGCCAGTCAACGATTACCGACGGTGATCCTCGGGCCGCTTATCGTTTTCGAAACCCTGGCCGGGCTTCTGTATACCTTTCTGTTGCGGCAAAGTTTACCGCCGCTGCTGACCCTGAGCGGTATCCTGCTGCTGGTGCTCGGCGTGGTCTCCGCCGTCCGCGCCAGGCCGGAAAAACCGACGTTGCAACCGCTGACGAACGAAAAAAAGTAGCCGGGCCCTATTAAGGGGTATTCCCTCGCCATAAAGATGCATTTAAAATACATCTTATATTCCTGATGACGAGGTAACTGCTATGGCTTTCCGTGACCAACCTTTAGGCGAGCTGGCGCTGACCATCCCGCGCGCCTCCGCCCTGTTCCGTCAATACGATATGGATTACTGCTGCGGCGGCAAACAGACGCTGGCGCGCGCCGCATCGCGCAAAGCGCTGGATGTCGCGGTGATTGAGGCCGAGCTGGAGAAACTGGCCGGGGAGCCTATCACCCGCGACTGGCGCGCGGCGCCTCTGGCGGAGATCATCGACCATATCATCGTTCGCTATCATGACCGGCACCGCGAACAGCTGCCGGAGCTGATCCTGCAGGCCACCAAGGTTGAACGGGTCCACGTCGATAAACCGAATGTGCCGAAAGGTCTGACGAAGTACCTGACCATGCTGCAGCAGGAGCTCTCCAGCCACATGATGAAAGAGGAGCAGATCCTGTTTCCGATGATCAAACAGGGGATGGGCGCCCAGGCCGGGGGCCCGATCGGCGTAATGGAAAGCGAGCATGATGAAGCGGGCGAACTGCTGGAGGTAATCAAACATATCACCCATAACGTGACGCCGCCGCCGGAAGCCTGCACCACCTGGAAGGCAATGTATAACGGTATCAACGAGATGATCGACGATCTGATGGAGCACATCAGTCTGGAAAATAACGTGCTGTTCCCGCGTGCCCTCGCCGGTCAGTAAAGAAAAAGGCGCCCGCAGGCGCCCTCGACATTGTCCGTCTTATTTGGCCACTTTGAGTGGCCTTTTTTATGACGATCCGTTGCAAGCAACGTTAAAATTTTCGTTTATTTCGCCAGACGTTTTTTGCCGGCAAACAGCCAGCCCGCACCCAGCAGAACAAACCACAGCGGGGTGACCATCAGCGCTTCACGGGTATCATCTTCGAGGGTCAACAGCACCAGTACGAAGACGAAGAAGGCCATGCACACCCAGCACATTAATTTGCCCAGCGGCATCTTATACTTGGACTTCTCGTGCAGCTGCGGACGCTTTTTACGATAGACCAGGTAAGAGCAAAGGATAATCGTCCAGACGAACATGAACAGGATCGCCGACACCGTGGTGATCATGGTGAACGCGGCGATCACGCTCGGGTTGACCATCAGCATCACCACACCGCCCAGCAGGCACATGCAGGAGAAGGTTAAGCCCTTCGCCGGCACCGCACGCTTCGACAGTTTGGCGAACATCTTCGGCGCCTGACCATCCTGCGCCAGACCGAACAGCATACGGCTGGTGGAGAAGACGCCGCTGTTGGCTGAGGAGGCTGCGGAAGTCAGCACCACGAAGTTAATCAGGCTCGCCGCCGCCGGCAGACCGACCAGCACGAACAGCTCAACGAACGGGCTCTTGCTCGGCACCACGGAGCTCCACGGCGTCACCGACATAATCACAATCAATGCGAAGACGTAGAACATAATGATACGCAGCGGGATGGAGTTAATCGCCCGCGGCAGGGATTTTTCCGGGTCTTTGGTTTCAGCCGCAGTGGTACCGACCAGCTCAATCCCCACGAAGGCGAATACCGCAATCTGGAAGCCGGCGAAGAAGCCGCTCAGCCCTTTAGGGAACCAGCCGCCGTCATTCCACAGATGCGCGAAAGAGGCTTCGACGCCGGTCGGCGATTTAAAATGCATCATGACCATCACCAGGCCGACCACGATCAGCGCCACGATGGCGACGATTTTGATCATCGCGAACCAGAACTCCATTTCGCCAAACATTTTGACGGTGGCAAGGTTCAGGCCCAGCAGCAGCAGGATCACCGCCAGCGACGCGACCCAGTCGGAGAGTCCGGGAAACCAGAACTGCGCGTAGGCGGTGATCGCCACCACGTCCGCCATCCCCGTCACCACCCAGCAGAACCAATAGGTCCAGCCGGTAAAGTAGCCCGCCCAGGGGCCCAGCAGATCGGCCGCGAAGTCGCTGAAGGATTTATATTCGAGGTTCGACAGCAGTAATTCGCCCATGGCTCGCATAACGAAAAACAGCATAAAACCGATAATCATATAAACAAAAATAATGGATGGCCCGGCAAGGCTGATGGTTTTGCCAGAACCCATAAATAATCCAGTGCCGATCGCCCCGCCAATTGCAATCAGCTGAATATGTCGGTTTGTGAGATTTCGCCGTAGCGATTGTTCAGTCGGCTCCTGCTCGATAGCAGCGACTTTAACCTGATCTACCATGTGATTTCTTCCTGTTGTACCTGTCTGTGTTGTTCAGGCTCTGATGGCCTGTCGTCTGTCATTAACCCCAGCAAGGGCTAGTCGATATTAGGTAAGAATCGGAGGGATGAATACTATGATTTAGATATAATGTTAATTTTATGTTTAAAGTGAGTGTTATATCACTCATCTAACGCGAAATAGCTCACAAAAATACACCCATATGCGATGAATGCAAAACATAATTCCAATTAATTTTTAACTTAAGGATTTTACGCTATTTTTGTGGCTTCCCCCGCCGCTGGGGAAGAGGAAGCCTCTGCTGTTTAGATAATATCCAGCAGTTCAACTTCGAAGATCAGGGTGCTGAACGGAGGGATCGACGCGCCAGCGCCGCGCTCGCCGTAGGCCAGGTTGTGCGGGATGGTCAGTTCCCATTTGGAACCTACCGGCATCAGGGTCAGCGCTTCAATCCAGCCGCCGATTACGCCGGTCACCGGGAACTCTGCCGGTTCGCCGCGGGCGACGGAGCTGTCGAAGACGGTGCCGTCGATCAGTTTACCGGTGTAATGCACGCGTACGCGGTCGGTACGGGCCGGGATCGGGCCTTCGCCCTGGGTCAGCACGCGGAACTGCAGGCCGGACTCGGTGCTGTTCACACCCTCTTTCTCGCGGTTTTCATCAAGGTACTTCTGGCCGTCAGCGGCCATCGCCTGGAAACGCTCGCGACGCACGGCGTCGGCGCGCTCGTGGATTTCACGCAGCGCACGGTGGACGGCTTCTACCGGCACCTGCGGCTGGTTACCTTCCAGCGCATCGGCGATACCCGCCACCAACGCTTCCGGCAGCAGCCCCTGCAGGCCGGATTCGCTCAGCTGTTGTCCAACCTGCAAGCCGATACCGTAACTTGCCTGCGCTTCGATAGTGTCAAAAGTTGGGGTTGCCATCTTTGTTCCTTTTTTGGGTGATAAACATCAAGAGAAAAGCGTCCGGAAGCATAACAGCCATAGCGAAATGGGTAAAACTTTGTCGGCGGATGATGACAAATCTCAGCGAAAAAGAAACAATAGGCGGCATCAGGTTAACTTCACTTTGTTCCGGTCATCAGGACGTTAGCCATCTATACTCATATGCAGGATAAAAATATGCGGAGCAGGAGGAAAGCCATGCCCGGGCGCTTTGAACTGACATCTACCCTGGCGAAAATCTGGCACGCCCCGGATCATTTTCGCCTCCTGGACCCACTGCCCCCAATGCACCGCCGGGGAATTATTGCTGGCTTCCTGTTGGTTATCATCGGCATTCTGCTTCCCTCTGACGATAGCCAAAACCCGGCGTCCGCCAGCCGTGAAGCAAATCTGAATCTGCAGTCGCAGTCCCAGCCGCAAGCTGGCGGCAATCAGGCTGTTCCCCTGCCGCCGATCACCAATACGCCTACCGTGAGCGATGCCGACCAGATGGCACCGGTCGCCCCGGAGCCGATTCAGGATGAGCAACCGGACCAGGCGCAAACGCAGCAGCCCGCCGCCTCCCAGCCCTATCAATCTTCATCGCAGCAGTCCGCGCCGGGCATTGAGCAACAGTGGCGAACCTATCGCATCGAGTCGGGTAAAACCCTGGCCCAGCTGTTCCGCGATCATGGGCTGCCGGCCACCGACGTCTACGCCATGGCGCAGGTTGAAGGCGCAGGTAAACCATTAAGCACGTTGCAGAGCGGACAGACGGTGCAGATTCGGCAGAACGCCAACGGCGTGGTCACCGGGCTCACTATTGATACCGGCAATGGTCAGCAGGTGCTGTTTACCCGCCAGTCGAATGGCAGTTTTGTGCGTGCGCGCTAGCAGAGAAGACGACAGCGAGCGTTACGCCGCCGCAAAATGAAGGGCTCTGGAAAGCAAAACGCCGGCACAAGGCCGGCGGTTTGTTGTTACCAGAACGTCAGATGCCGATTACTCAGCAACCACGTTGATGATAACTTTAGCGAATACTTCGCTGTGAACCTGGAAGTCCACTTCGTGCTCGCCAACGTTACGCAGAACGCCGTTCGGCAGGCGAACTTCGCTCTTAGCAACTTTAACGCCTGCTGCAGTGACAGCGTCAGCGATGTCGCGAGTACCGATGGAACCGAACAGTTTACCTTCGTCGCCAGCTTTAGACGCGATGGTTACGGATTCCAGGGCGTTGATCTGCGCAGCACGAGCTTCAGCAGCTGCCAGAACGTCAGCCAGTTTGGCTTCCAGTTCAGCGCGACGCGCTTCGAAGAATTCAACGTTTTTCTTGGTAGCAGGAACAGCTTTACCCTGCGGGACCAGGAAGTTACGAGCATAGCCCGCTTTAACGTTAACCTGATCACCCAGGCTACCCAGGTTTGCTACTTTATCAAGCAGAATAACTTGCATTACCTTATCCTCTCAAAGTCGTATTAATGGACCGTGACCGATTACTGATGACGATCAGTGTACGGCAGCAGGGACAGGTAGCGAGCGCGTTTGATAGCGCGTGCCAGCTGACGCTGATATTTTGCACGGGTACCGGTGATACGGCTCGGGACAATCTTACCGCTTTCGGTGATGTAGTTTTTCAGCGTAGCGATATCTTTATAGTCGATCTCTTGAACGCCTTCCGCGGTGAAACGGCAGAACTTGCGACGACGGAAATAACGTGCCATATGGCTAGTCTCCAGAATCTATCAATTCAATCTGCTCGGCATGCAGAACCATTTTGCTCAAGCCGTTCTTTGCCTTATGGCAAGAGATGAACCCTCGAACGGTTACTGCGCTACCGACCGTTATACTGTGAGTAATGGCCTGGTTCTCGTGACCGCTAATAATAACGGGCATCTGACACCATGCCTGCCGGTGAAAACCGGCTTCCTCCTGCACTGAACGATGCTCAAGCACGAACTGGCAGTGAGGAATTCCTGACGGGCTGACCTTACGAAGTGGAGTCCTGCAAATAATGCCGGACAGCTCCAGACGGTTGGTCATCAGGATTACTCTTCAGAATCCCCAGCTTCAGAATCATCTGCGGTTTCGTTGGCGAAATCTTCGCGACGCTCACGGCGCTCGTCTTTCGCTTTAACCATCGGAGATGCTTCGGTAACAGCGTGCTTAGTACGCATTACCATGCTGCGGATAACGGCGTCGTTGAAGCGGAAGTTAGTTTCCAGCTCATCGATCGCTTCCTGCGGTGCTTCAACGTTCATCAGAACGTAGTGAGCTTTGTGCAGTTTGTTGATCGGATAAGCCAGCTGACGGCGGCCCCAGTCTTCCAGACGGTGGATCGTACCTGCTGCTGCAGTGATTGCACCAGTGTAACGTTCGATCATGCCCGGAACCTGTTCGCTCTGGTCAGGATGGACCATAAAAACGATTTCGTAATGACGCATCGAATTGCTCCTTACGGATTATTCAGCCTCCTGTCTGGGTCAGCCGCGGCCCATGGAGGCAAGGAACGTGTTAAAGGGCGGCTGAAAAATTGACGCGTCATTCTAATGGCGGCCCCCCAGGAACACAAGCGCATTTGCACAAATAATTCGCACTATGCGTCAAGTTGCGCTAAGTGGGTGATTTAAAATTAACCAGCAAAGGAAGCGGCATTTTTTTGAACAACTGCATCAGAAAAGGTCGCCATGCGACGAACGCGCAGCGATTACACTTATATCAAAGCCCAACGACCACAGGAGAGCCCCCGAGTCAGCGTCAGGACTGTCAGTCAGGAGCGTAGTATATGAAACTGAAAATCATCGCCATGATGGCTGCGCTTTTCTTCAGCGCCAACGCGCTGGCAGCTATCCAAATCACCGAACGACAGGCCCGCAACATGGACGACGTGCAGAGCCTCGGCGTTATCTATATCAATCATAATATGGCCACTGAGCACGAGGCTGAACAGGCCCTTAGCCAGCTGAGCGATGCGCAGGGGGCGAAATACTTCCAGCCCATCCTGATGCATGAACCAGAAACCAACGGCCCGCTTCGCGCCAGCGCGGTGATATACCGCTAACGCCGGGCCCATTCTTCGCCTCTCCTCGCGAGGGGCGAAGCGAAACCCTCACCTAAACGCAATTGAGAATTATTTTATAAACCGACTTATCAGCGTCATTGCAACCTGATTTAATCATCAGTCTGTTTTTTGATAATCAGGAGTAATGGATGGTTCCGCGTTTCGCCACCTTAGGCCGCATCCCCAAAGGCGTTTGGGTGCTCGGCGGCGTCAGCCTGCTGATGGATGTGTCGTCCGAGATGATCCACAGTCTCTTACCGCTGTTTATGGCCACCACCCTCGGCGCCAGCGTGATCATTATCGGTCTTATCGAGGGGCTGGCGGAAGCCACCGCCCTGATCCTGAAAGTCTTCTCCGGCGCGATCAGCGACTACGTCGGCAAGCGCAAAGGGCTGGCGCTGCTGGGCTACGGCCTGGGCGCGCTCAGCAAGCCGCTGTTTGCCATCGCCCCGACCGCCGGCGTGGTGTTTAGCGCCCGCATGATAGACCGCGTAGGCAAAGGCATTCGCGGCGCGCCGCGAGACGCGCTGGTCGCCGACGTCACCCCACAGGAGATCCGCGGCGCTGCCTACGGGCTGCGTCAGGCGCTGGATACCATTGGCGCCTTTCTCGGCCCGCTGCTGGCTGTGCTGCTGATGTTTATCTGGGCCAACGATTTTCACGCCATATTCTGGGTGGCGGTTATTCCCGCCGTGCTCTCCATTCTCCTGCTGGGTTTTGGTCTGCAGGAGCCAAAATCCGCCATCGGTCATAAACGCAGTAATCCGCTGAAGCGCGAAAATCTGCAAAAGCTCTCCGCCGCCTACTGGTGGGTGGTCGCCATCGGCAGCATCTTCACCCTTGCCCGCTTCAGCGAAGCCTTTCTGGTGCTGCGCGCCCAGCAGATGGAGATCCCGCTGTTTACTATTCCGCTGGTGATGGTGGCGATGAACCTCGTCTACAGCGTTACGGCCTACCCGTTCGGCAAGCTCTCTGACAGCATGAGCCACAGCAAACTGCTGCAGTGGGGACTGCTGGTGCTGATCCTCGCCGATATCGTGCTGGCCCTCAGCGGCCACTGGAGCACGCTGCTGGTCGGGGTCGCGCTATGGGGAATTCACATGGGGATGACCCAAGGGCTGTTGGCGGCGATGGTCGCCCATACGGCGCCGCAGGAGCTACGCGGCACGGCGTTCGGTATGTTCAACCTGATGAGCGGCCTGGCGCTGTTGCTGGCCAGTACCTGCGCCGGAGTGCTGTGGGAAACCTTCGGCGCCGCTTCGACGTTTTACGCTGGCGCGATAATTTGCGTGGTCACGCTCATCGGCATGCGCGCTATGCCGTCAGCTTATCGTCAGGGCTAAAAAACGGCTCCGGGGCCAGACCAGTTGTTTCACCGTGACGGTGAAAGCCCCGGAGCGCGTCGTTTACTTCTGCCCGTAGTAGGCGTTCGGCCCGTGCTTACGCAGAAAATGTTTTTCCATCAGCCAGCTATCAATCGGCTGCAGCTGCGGATTAATGCCGCGGGCAATCCACGCCATGCGCGCCACCTCTTCCATCACTACCGCGTTGTGCACCGCCTCGTGGGCGTCTTTCCCCCAGGAGAACGGCCCATGCTGATAGACGACGATCCCCGGCGTATGCAACGGGTTTATCTCGCCCAGCGTTTCGATAATCACCTTTCCGGTGTTCAGCTCGTAGGCCTCATCCACCTCCTGCGCGCTAAGCGCCCGGGTGCAAGGGATATCACCGAAGAAGTAGTCCGCATGAGTGGTGCCGAGCGCCGGGATCGCCAGCCCCGCCTGCGCCCAGGCGGTAGCGTGCGTCGAGTGGGTATGCACCACCCCGCCAAGGCCGGGATAACGGCGATAGAGCGCCAGATGGGTAGCGGTATCAGAGGAGGGACGCCAGCGTCCTTCCACCACGTTGCCCTGCAGATCGACCACCGTCATGTCATCGACGGTCATGGCGTCGTAGGCCACGCCGCTGGGTTTGATCGCCACCAGCCCGCGCTGCCGGTCAATCGCGCTGACATTGCCCCAGGTGAAGGTCACCAGGCCGTAGCGCGGCAGATCCATATTGGCCTCGAACACCTGCTGTTTCAGTTGTTGCATTACGCCGCCTCCATCAGCCCGGCGCGGGCCATCCGCGCTTTCACCCAGTCGCGCGCCTTCGCCACTTCCGCTAGCGGATCCGCGCTGCTTTCACTCCACATCTCAATCAGATACGGGCCGCAGTAGCCGGTCTGTTTGAGGGTTGCGAAGCAGCGTTCAAAATCGACGACCCCTTCGCCGAACGGCACGTTTTTAAAGACGCCGGGCCGGGTATCTTTGACGTGCACCGCCACGATGTGCCCCATGCCGGCCTGCAGCTCCATCTGGACGTCGTTATCCCACGCCGACAGATTGCCGATATCGGGATAAAGCTGGAACCACGGATTATTCAGGTAATGGGCGTAGCCCAGCGCTTTGCTGATCGAGTTCATCAACGGGTAGTCCATAATCTCCATCGCCAGGGTTACCTGGGCCCGGCTGGCCATCTCGACGCTCTCTTTCAGACCATCGCGAAAGCGGCGCCGCGTCTCATCGTTCGCCTGCTGGTAATAGACGTCGTAACCTGCCAGCTGGATCACCCGGATCCCGACATCCTGCGCCAGCTGGATGGCTTTGCGCATGATTTCCAGCCCCTGAAGACGCACCGCGTCATCTTCGCTGCCCAGTGGAAAACGGCGATGGGCGCTCAGGCACATCGATGGCACCCGGACGCCGGTTTCGGCCACCGCCTTGACCAGCGCCAGACGCTGCTCCGGGCTCCAGTCCAGCCGCGCAAGGCGAGCGTCCGTTTCATCGAGGGACATTTCCACAAAATCAAAGCCCAGCGCTTTCGCCAGCTTTAGTCGCTCCAGCCAGCACTCCCCGGCGGGGAGCGCTTTTTCATAGATGCCGAGCGGAATTTGTTTCGCCAACATAGCCGCTCCTTAACCCCACAGCTGGGCGATAGAGCGTTTAAACTGGCGCGCCGCTTCCACCGGCGAAGCGGCATCGCGGATGCTGCGCCCGGCAATAAAGACGTGGATGGGGATGCCGGCGAACAGCGGCAGGTCCTCCAGCGCCAGGCCGCCGGTGACGGTCACTTTGAAGCCCATATCGGACAGACGCTTAATTGCGCTGATATCCGCCTCGCTCCACGCCACGCCCGCCGCCTGCGCGTCGCGGCTGCGGTGATAAACCACCTGCTGGATGCCCGCCTCGCGCCATGCCTGCGCCTGCTCCCAGGTCCAGAAGCCGGTTAGCTCGATCTGAACGTCGCCGTTGAACTCTTTGGCGACATCCAGCGCCCCTTTGGCGGTATTGATATCGGTGCAGCAGATCACCGTGACCCAGTCGGCGTTGGCTTCAAAGCACATTCGCGACAAAATCTTGCCGGCGTCGGCGATTTTGGCGTCCGCCAGCACAATTTTATGTGGATACAGCGCTTTCAGATCGCGCACCGCACGCACCCCTTCGCCGACGCAAAGGATGGTGCCGACTTCAATGATATCCACCTCTTCGGCGATCAGGCGGGTGGTCTCGTAGGCGCTGGCCAGCGTTTGGTTGTCCAGTGCGACCTGTAACATGGGTAATGACATGATAGTGTTCCTTTTAAACAGCCGCCGCGGTGGCGTTTTTAATTAAATCCAGCACTTCCTGCTCGCTGCGACAGGCGCGTAAACGGTCGAAATTGGCTTCATCATCAAACAGGTTAACGATCTGCATAATCCCCACCTCCTGGTGAGTGGTGGCGTCAACCGCCGCCATAGTGATCAGAATGTCGACCGGGTCGTTATCTTCGTGGTTGAAAATCAGCGGTTTTTTCAGGGTCACCAGCGCAAACCCGGTTTTCCTGACGCCCTCTTCCGGCCGCCCGTGCGGCATCGCCAGCCCGGGGGCGATCACAAAATAGGGGCCGTGCTCGGCCACGCCGTCGAGAATGGCCTGGTAATAGCGCGGTTCCACGACGTCGGCGGCCACCAGCAGATCGACGCCGATTTTTACCGCCTCCTGCCAGGTTTCCGCTTCCGCCTGCAGGCGGATGGAGTGGTTCTGCGCCAGCGATTCATGAAGTTTCATGGCCGCTCCTTATTTCACGTCCTGCGGGAAGTGAGCTTTAATCACCTCCAGCAGCTTGGGACCGAAATCCGCTGGCGAAAGCATGTTACGCACGCCCACCACATGTTTATTACCGGAGACGGTAATCTCCCCCGCGATATGGGTTGAAGCGATGATGATATCCGCGCCGTTCAGCTCGCTTTTGTATTCACCTACCGCGCAGCTGTTTACCGTGTGGTCGATGTTGGATTGCGTCAGGAACTGGTCCACCTTCATTTTCATGATCATGGAACTGCCTTGCCCGTTACCACACACAGCCAGAATACGTACGGTCATAATCAGAACTCCTTATTGGGCAGAGGCCTCTGCCAGTTGTTTTTCCGCGTCCTCCTCGGCGCGCAGCGCGCGGCCGGCGAAGAACATATAAGCCAGTGCAATCAGGATGATGACGGCCATAAACGCCAGCCCGACGGAGGCGAAGCCCTGCATCATCGGCGGCGCCAGAATCGACCAGTCCGCCATCCCCATCCAGGCGCTCATGCCGGTGAGTTTCACCGCCCATACGCAACCGAATATTTCAATCATGCCCATCACCAGGCAGATTTTGAGCGCCGCGCGCCAGCCGCCAAAGTGGTTGGCAAAAACGCCAATCGTCGCGTTGGAGAAGAACATCGGGATAAAACCTGGAATAATCAGAATCGGGGAGCCGACGCCGACCAGAATGCCGACGGCAATCAGCTGACCGATGGTGCCCCACATAAAGCCCCAGACCACCGCATTCGGCGCGAAGCTATAGATAGCGGCGCAGTCGATCGCCAGCACCGCCCCGGGGATCAGACGCTGCGAGATACCGTTGAAGGCTTCGGACAGCTCGGCGACGAACATCCGCACGCCCTGAGTGATGATGAAAATCGCCACCGCGAAGGAGAAACCGGTCTGCAGGATATAGACCGTCCAGTGGGTTTTACCCGCCATCGCCTGCACCACGTCAATGCCGAAAGAGAGCAGGATCGCACCGAAGAAGATAGTCATCACAATCGCGGTGGAAACAATGTTGTCGTGGAAGATGTTCAGCCAGCCGGGCAGCTTGAGGTCTTCGACGCTTTCCTCTTTTTTCCCCAGCCAGGGCGCCACTTTGTAGGCAATCCACGAGGCGAACTGCTGCTGGTGCCCGATAGAAAAACCGCAGCCGTCGGTGACCAGCTGAGTAGGCTTGTACATCATATTGGAGGTAATGCCCCAGTAGAGTGACACCAACACCGCGGTGCAGATGATGGTGGTCCACATGGAGTAGCCGAAAATAAAGAACGAGACCGCGATCAGCCCCGCCTGCTGAAACATGATATGGCCCGTCAGCATGATGGTGCGGATGCCGGTAATCCGGCGCAGCAGGACGTAACAGATATTCAGCGCCAGCGCCAGCAGCACCGCGTAGCCCACCCAGCTATACGCCTCGCCCATCCGGTCGATGGTCGCCATCATCGAGGCATAGGTGTCAGAGATGGCGCCGTTAATGCCGTACACCTCTGACATTTTCGCCACCACCGGCTTAAAGGTGCTGGTGAGGATACCGGAGCCGGCTTGTAACAGCATGAAACCGATAATGGTTTTGATGGTGCCTTTGATAATCACGCTGACGCTTTTACGCAGCAGGATATAGCCCAGGCAGGTCACGATACCCAACAGCAGCGGGGCATTAGTCATCACCTGATTAAAGAAAACGGTAAAGATGTTGTAGAGGATTGCCATAACACACTCCCGATGGTGAAGGCGCTGAACGCGCCTTACGCTCAGCATTTCTCGTTGCTCACTCTAATAATCAAAAATAATCACAACAAGATTAAATTTGATTAAATGTGACGCACACCGCAATAATCCTTTCCTTCACTCAGGTTATTTCCATTCATTTATAATGAAACATAAATAAACATTTTAAATCAGATAGATAAAACAAAAACCAAGGCACGTAAGCTGTGAAAAAGACGGGAGATCATACGTATCAGATCGCAAAAGGGATGGAAAACATGATTGCAATCCTGGAAGCACAGTGACAACATAAATCAAAACCAATCAAATAATGATTACTTTTGAAAACACACGAGGAAGACCGCGATGAGTAAAGTACAGACCATCACCCGTGAATCATGGATCCTGAACACCTTTCCGGAATGGGGTAGCTGGCTGAATGAAGAGATTGAGCAGGAGCAGGTTGCGCCCGGCACCTTCGCCATGTGGTGGCTGGGCTGTACCGGCATCTGGTTGAAATCCGAAGGCGGCGCCAACGTCTGCGTCGATTTCTGGTGCGGCACCGGCAAGCAGAGCCACGGCAATCCATTGATGAAAACCGGCCATCAGATGCAGCGGATGGCAGGGGTGAAGAAACTGCAGCCGAACCTGCGCACCACGCCGTTCGTGCTCGATCCGTTCGCCATTCGCCAGATTGACGCGGTCCTCGCGACCCACGATCACAACGATCATATTGACGTCAACGTCGCCGCCGCCGTCATGCAGAACTGCCCGGCCGATGTGCCGTTTATCGGCCCGAAAACCTGCGTCGATATGTGGATCGGCTGGGGCGTGCCGAAAGCGCGCTGTATCGTCATGAAGCCCGGCGATGTCGTGAAGATTAAGGACATTGAGATCCACGCGCTCGACGCGTTCGACCGTACCGCGCTGATCACCCTCCCGGCGGATCAAAAAGCCGCCGGCGTGCTGCCGGACGGGATGGACCAGCGCGCGGTCAACTATCTGTTTAAAACACCGGGCGGCAACCTGTACCACAGCGGCGATTCCCACTACTCCAACTATTACGCGAAGCATGGCAACGAGCATCAGATTGACGTCGCCCTCGGCTCGTATGGCGAGAACCCGCGGGGGATCACCGACAAAATGACCAGCGCCGATATCCTGCGCATGGCAGAGTCGCTCAACGCGAAGGTGGTGATCCCGTTCCACCATGATATCTGGTCGAACTTTCAGGCCGATCCGCAGGAGATCCGCATCCTGTGGCAGATGAAAAAAGATCGTCTGAAGTACGGCTTCAAGCCGTTTATCTGGCAGGTCGGCGGCAAATTTACCTGGCCGCTGGATAAAGACAATTTCGAATATCACTACCCGCGCGGCTTCGACGACTGCTTCACCATCGAGCCGGATCTGCCGTTCAAATCCTTCCTGTAAACCGCCTCCGGCAGGCCCTGCCTGCCGGAAATACCCCGCCTGAGGGTTAGTATTTTCACATGATTTCAAATATCATCTTTGCCGTTCACTTTTAATCGGATTCGCTCATGACGGAAGCGCAAAGGCACCAAATTCTGCTGGATCTGCTCGCCCAAACGGGGTTTGTTACCGTAGAGCAGGTGATGTCGCGGCTCGGGATCTCACCCGCAACGGCCCGACGTGATATCAACAAGCTGGATGAAAGCGGCAAACTGAAAAAGGTACGCAATGGCGCGGAAGCCATTAGCGAGCAGCGCCCCCGCTGGACGCCGATGAATATCCACCAGGCGCAGAATCTGGATGAAAAAGTGCGTATTGCGCGCGCCGCTTCGCAACTGATCGCGCCGGGTGAGAGCATCGTCATCAACTGCGGCTCCACCGCCTTTCTGCTGGGGCGTGAACTGTGCGGCAAACCGGTGCAGATCATCACTAACTATCTGCCGCTGGCCAACTACCTGATCGACCAGGAACACGACAGCGTGATTATCATGGGCGGGCAGTACAACCGCAGCCACGCCATCACCCTCAGCCCCCACGGCAGTGAAAACAGCCTCTATGCCGGGCACTGGATGTTCACCAGCGGCAAAGGGTTAACCGCCGAGGGGTTATACAAAACCGATATGTTGACCGCCATGGCCGAGCAGAAGATGCTCAGCGTGGTCGGCAAGCTGGCGGTGCTGGTCGACAGCAGCAAGATCGGCGAGCGCGCCGGGATGTTATTCAGCCAGGCCGGGCAAATTGACGTGGTGATCACCGGCAAACAGGCCGATGCCGCGATCCTCAAGCAGCTTGAGGACCAGGGCGTCAGCGTGATCCGCGTTTAAAGATGCTGCTGAAAAAAGGCGACCGTCGTGGCCAGCGCCTCCGGGGTGATGCGATGGCGGACGCCTTTCTGCCAGACGCAGGTCAGCCTGGCGGCAAGGTCGCTCTGCCTGAGCGCTTGCTCAAGACGGAAGGTCTCTTCCGGCGGCACCACGTCGTCGGCATCGCCATGCCAGAGCAACAGCGGCCGCCGGGCGAGCGACGCCAGCTGATGGCTGACATCCCATTCGCTGAGGCTGTCGCCATCAAAGCCAGGCGAGGGAAACAGGGTTTGCGACAGCGAACGAAAATAGCCTGATCCCATCAGGCAGGCGACGCTGTTCAGCTCGGGATGGTGCGTCATGATACCCAGGGCCGTCATTCCCCCCATCGACGCCCCCGCCACCGCCAGTCGCTCTCCTTCCAGCCAGCCTTCGGCGATAATCGCCTCGCGCAGCGCGGGAAACTCGCTGAAATTCTGCTGCAAGATCGGCCAGAAGCGCTGCATCCGCCCGGTCTCATCACCGTGATAGCGCGCGCCATGCTCCGGCGCGTCCGGCATAATCACCCGGAAACCCGCCTGGGCCAGCGCCACCGCAAAGTAGCTGTAAACCAGTTTCGACGAGGTAAAGCCATGATAAAAGACGATACAGGGCAGTGGCTTGTCCAGACTCTCCTGCGGGCAGGCATGCAAAATTTCGCCACCGCCGAGGTTGCGCATTTCTAGTGCAATCATTTATCGTCTCCCTTCTCTATTGTGGTTAGGCGGCATGGGAAAATGCATTCACCAGGCAACCCAGTTTGCTACGATTCATAATGTTGAGAACCCGGTTACGCTTTCACAACATTTTCATTCGAAAATCGCGTCAGAGATAACAGTTCGGGAACATTCCCCGGAAATCCTGTTAAGGCTACCACTACACTATCACTATCAGGAAACGAGATATGGTTATGCGCAGGTTGTCTCCGTGGTTACTGGCTATCGTTCTCAGCGGGTGTAGTGCTTTGCAGGGAACGCCGGAAGCCCCGCCGCCCGCCACCGACCATCCGCAGGAGATCCAGCGCAACCAGACGGCTGGCCTGCAGAAAATGGCTACGGTGAGCGTACTGATGTACGGTTCGCCGATGGATGTCGAAGCGGCGCTGAAGGCCAAAGCAGAAGCGGCCAAAGCCGATTACTACGTCATCATCATGATCGATGACACCATGGTACCCGGCCAGTGGTATTCGCAGGCGATCCTCTATCGTCGATGACGAGGCGGTGTCTTTAAATCTGCTTTACATAGCTTTGCGTCCATTCACGTTCTCCTGTGCATAATAACGTTCGGCCAGCCACCTGGCAGGACGTTAGCAACGGACTGCCCTTGGGACTACGTGAAATGGAGCTGACGATGAAACGATCTTTTACCCTATCCAGCCTGCTGTTAACCACTGCGACGGCCAACACGTCCGCGCAGTCAGCCGAATTCGCCAGCGCGGATTGCGTTACCGGCCTGAATGAAATCGGTCTGATCTCCGTCGCTAATCTTTCCGGCAGCCAACAGGATGTGGAGCACGCCATTGCCCGCAAAGCGGACGAGCAAGGCGCCTCCTGGTATCGCATTATTCAGATGTACGAGGAACAACAGCCGGACAGCTGGCGCGTGCAGGCCATTCTCTACGCCTGAGGTGCCTGGCGCCCCCGCCCCATGGCCCGCAGCAGCAGGTCGTCGAGGGTCGGCGCGTCAAGACGTATGCCGCCGCGCGTGTCGAGCATCATCCGGCACCAGGCTTCGGCCAGCGGCGGCGAAGCGAAACGCAGCATCTGCGCCCCCGCCCCCAGACGATAGACCAGCCGGGCAATCTCTCTGCCCTGCTCTTCGGCGGGTCGTTTCAGCAATTGCTGCAGCTGACGCCATGCGCGGTCGAGATGGCGGTTCTGTCCTTTCACCTCCGCACACTCCGCGGCCAGCAGCTCCATCGCCGCCGGCTGCTTGCTCAGCACCCGCATCACATCGAGGCACATAATATTGCCGGAGCCTTCCCAGATGCTGTTGACCGGCATCTCGCGATACAACCGCGGTAGCTCACTCTCCTCGCAATAGCCGATCCCTCCCAGGACTTCCATCGCCTCAGCGACGAAAGGGATGCCGGCCTTGCAGATGGCAAACTTGGCCGCAGGCGTAAACAGACGCGCCCAGGCGCTTTCCCGGGCATCATCCCGACGGTCCCAGGCCCGCGCCAGACGAAACAGGAACGCGGTTTGTCCTTCAAGACGGAGCGCCATTTGCCCCAGCAGCTGGCGCATCATCGGTTGATCGACCAGATTTTTACCGAACGCCTGGCGCTGTAACGCATGATACAGCGCCACCGAGAAGGCCCGGCGCATCAGGGCATGGCTGCCCAGCGCGCAGTCAAAGCGGGTGAGACCGCCCATCCTGAGGATCTGCCGCACGCCATCGCCCTCGTCACCCACTAGCCAGCCGCAGGCGTCATAAAACTCCACTTCGCTACTGGCGTTGGAGCGGTTGCCGAGCTTCTCTTTTAAGCGCTCCAGACGCACCCCGTTGCGCTGCCCGTCGGGCAGCAGGCGCGGCACAAAGAAGCACGACAGACCCGCAGGCGCCTGGGCCAGTACCAGGTGCGCATCGCTCTGCGGCACCGAAAAAAACCATTTGTGTCCCACCAGCCGGTAAAACCCTTCCGCTGTTTTCTCCGCGCGGGTGGTATTGCTCAGCACATCGGAGCCCCCTTGCTTCTCGGTCATCCCCATGCCAATCAGCAGACCGCGCTTCTGGTCGCCCGGCGCGAGGTGGGGATCGTAACGGTCGCTCAGCAGCGGCGACAGCCAGTCGCCAAAAGGCGCGGGCAGGGCGCGCTGCAGCAGGGGCGTCGCGGCGAAAGTCATGGTAATCGGGCACAGCGTTCCGGCCTCTACCTGGGCGTGAAGCAGAAAGCGAGCGGCGCGCGCGACAAACGCACCTTCACGGGCATCCTCCTGCCAGGCGAGATTATGCACCCGGTTCGCGCACAGCCCCTGCATCAGCAGGTGCCAGGCGGGGTGGAAGCGAACGTCGTCCAGTCGGGCGCCGGTGGCGTCATAGCGCAGCAGCTCCGGCGGGTTGCTGTTGGCCAGGCGTCCCAGCTCCAGCGATTCTGCGGTCCCCAGCTGCTGGCCAATGCTGGCGAGCAGATCGCCATCCCAGCCGGCGCCTTCGCGGACCACCGCTTCACGTAGGGCGGTATCGGACAGGAACAGATTGCTGTTATTCAGCGGGGTCGGTTGATTAAAAACGGTGTGGGTTTGCCAGTGCATCGTGTCTCCCTCCATCAATGGCGATAAGCCTAAGTATGGTTATCCGGGGGGATACTCGCCCGCGAGAGCGGTCACAAAAAAGCCATCCCGAAGGATGGCTTTTCAGTTTCGTCAGCGGGTCAGCTTAGCTGCGCTGGCGTACCGCCTCAAACAGGCAGATGCCGGTGGCCACCGAGACGTTCAGCGAGGAGACGCTGCCCGCCATCGGAATGCTGATCAGCTCATCGCAGTGCTCGCGGGTCAGGCGGCGCATGCCTTCGCCTTCCGCGCCCATCACCAGCGCCATCGGCCCGGTCATTTTGCTCTGGAACAGCGTATGGTCGGCTTCACCTGCGGTTCCAACGATCCAGACGTTCTCCTCCTGCAACAGACGCATGGTGCGCGCCAGGTTGGTGACACGGATCAGCGGGACGTTCTCCGCCGCGCCGCAGGCCACTTTCTTCGCCGTCGCATTCAGCTGCGCGGAACGATCTTTTGGCACAATCACCGCGTGCACGCCGGCAGCATCGGCGCTGCGCAGGCAGGCGCCGAGGTTATGCGGATCGGTCACACCGTCAAGGATCAACAGGAACGGCTGATCGAGCTGCGCCAGCAGATCCGGCAGATCATTCTCTTGATACTGACGCCCCGGCTTCACGCGGGCAATGATCCCCTGGTGTACCGCGCCTTCGCTCTTCTCATCGAGAAACTGGCGGTTGGCCAGCTGAATCACCACGCCCTGCGCTTCCAGAGCGTGGATCAGCGGCAGCAGGCGCTTATCCTCACGGCCTTTCAGAATATAAACTTCCTGAAAACGCTCAGGTGCGCGCTCCAGCAGTGCCTGCACCGCATGGATGCCGTAAATCATTTCACTCATTGATGTACTCGTTTTAGGTTCTGTTATCCGCCCTTCACCCCGTCCTGCGTCAGCAGACTTCAGGATGAAGGGTGGTCAATCACTCGGCGCTCTTCTTCTTTGCCGCGCGCTTGGCTTTGGTGGCGGCGGCGATTTTCTGCGTTTTCGCCGACGGTTTTTTCGCTTTCTTCTCGCCTTTCGGCTTCGCTTTCGCCTGGTCTTTTTCTTTGCGGAACGCGCTGTCCGGCTCGAAGTTCACCTGCTTACCGACCTGACGACGACGGCCGCCCGGTTTGCCGGAGGTGCTCTTTTTCGCTTTCTCACGGGCGGTTTTGCCGACATTACGCGGCGCGCGCTCGCTGGAGATTAGGGTAAAGTCGATTTTACGCTCGTCCATGTTGACCGCTTCCACACGGACTTCCACGCGGTCGCCCAGGCGATAAGTCTGCCCGCCGGACTCGCCGATCAGACGCTGCCCCACCTGGTCGAAACGATAGTAGTCGTTATCCAGAGAGGAAACATGCACCAGGCCGTCGATAAACAGATCGTTGAGACGGACGAAGAAGCCAAAGCCGGTCACGCTGGCGATAACCCCGGAGAAGATGTTGCCTACCTGATCCTGCATGAAGTCGCACTTCAGCCAGTCGGAGACTTCGCGCGTCGCTTCATCAGCGCGGCGTTCGGTCATCGAGCAGTGCTCGCCCAGCTGCAGCATCTCTTCCATGCTGTAGTGCCAGCCGCCGGTCTCCGTGCTGTTGCCTTTATGCCCCTGCTCTTTGGCCAGCAGATATTTGATGGCGCGGTGCAGCGACAGATCCGGGTAACGACGGATCGGCGAGGTGAAGTGGGCATAGGACTGCAGCGCGAGGCCAAAGTGCCCGCGGTTTTCCGGATCGTAGACCGCCTGCTTCATCGACCGCAGGAGCATCGTCTGAAGCATTTCCGCATCCGGGCGATCGGCGATGGAGGTCAGCAGTTCGGCGTAATCGCGCGGCTCCGGCTTGTTGCCGCCAGGCAGTTCCAGCCCCAGCTCCGCCAGCACGCTGCGGAACGCGGTAATCGCCTCGGTGCTCGGCTTATCGTGAATACGGAACAGCGCCGGCTCCTGCGCCTTCTCAACGAAGCGCGCGGCGGAGATGTTCGCCAGGATCATGCACTCTTCAATCAGCTTGTGCGCATCGTTCCGCTGGGTCTGTTCGATACGCTCGATACGGCGCTCGGCGTTGAAGATGAATTTAGCTTCTTCACTTTCAAATGAGATACCGCCGCGCTCTTCGCGGGCGCCATCCAGCACCTTGTAGAGGTTATGCAGTTCTTCAATATGCTTCACCAGCGGCGCGTAGTGCTCGCGCAGCTCCTGGTCGCCCTGCAGTATATGCCACACCTTGGTATAGGTCAGGCGAGCATGTGAACTCATCACCGCTTCATAGAATTTATAACCGGTCAGACGGCCTTTTGACGAAATCGTCATCTCGCACACCATGCACAGGCGATCGACCTGCGGGTTCAGCGAGCACAGACCGTTAGACAACACTTCCGGCAGCATCGGTACCACCTGCGACGGGAAGTAGACCGAGGTTCCACGGCTGCGCGCTTCCGCGTCCAGCGGCGTCCCCGGACGCACGTAGTAGCTGACGTCGGCAATGGCTACCCACAGGCGCCAGCCGCCGCCGCGTTTCTTCTCGCAGTACACTGCGTCATCGAAGTCGCGGGCATCTTCACCGTCAATAGTGACCAGCGGCAGGGAGCGCAGATCGACGCGCCCGGCTTTCGCCTCTTCCGGCACCTGCTCTTTCAGGCCGGAAACCTGATTTTCTACCGCCGGCGGCCAGACGTACGGAATTTCATGGGTGCGCAGCGCCATATCGACAGCCATGCCGGTACCCATGTTGTCGCCCAGCACTTCGACGATTTTCCCCACGGCTTTGGTGCGGCGGGTCGGGCGCTGGGTCAGCTCGACCACCACCACGTAGCCCATCCGCGCGCCCATAATCTCTTCCGGCGGGATCAGGATATCGAAGCTGAGGCGACTGTCGTCCGGGACGACGAAACCGACGCCAGCGTCGGTAAAGTAGCGGCCAACAATCTGGCTGGTTTTCGGCACCAGGACGCGGACGATGCGCGCTTCGCGGCGGCCCTTGCGGTCCGCGCCCAGCGGTTGGGCCAGCACCTGGTCGCCATGAATACAGGTTTTCATCTGCTCTGACGACAGGTACAGATCGTCTTTGCGCCCTTCAACACGCAGGAAACCATAGCCATCACGGTGACCAATAACGGTTCCTTTGAGGAGATCAAGGCGCTCCGGCAGCGCATAGCACTGACGGCGGGTGAAGACCAGCTGACCGTCGCGTTCCATCGCGCGCAGGCGGCGGCGCAGCGCTTCGGTTTGCTCTTCGCCCTCGATATTTAACTCGATGGCCAGCTCATCGCGGCTGGCGGGCTTTTCCCGTTTGGTTAAATGTTCGAGGATAAATTCCCGGCTCGGGATTGGGTTCGCGTACTTCTCAGCTTCGCGTTCCTGGAATGGATCTTGTGACATATCGGTTCCTCCGTTGTCATCTCCGGCAGAGTGGCGTCACTCCACCAGCAATAATTTATAAAGCGGTTGATTCTTCTCAACCAAATCGGCCAGCGTATAGTTATCCAGTTCCTTGAGAAAACTCTGCGCGGCTTCAGCTAGTGCCTGTTTCAGACGACAGGCTGGTGTAATGTGGCAAAACTCGCTGCTGCAGTTGACCAGCGATAAGGGTTCCAGGTCGCGTACCACGTCACCGACGCGGATCTGTCCAGCTGGTTTGCCGAGGCGAATGCCCCCGTTCTTCCCCCGCACGGCAGTCACATAGCCCATGCGACTTAACTGATTGATTATTTTAACCATATGATTACGGGAGACGCCATAGACCTCGGTTACTTCCGAGATACTGGTCATCCGTCCTTCCGGCAGCGACGCCATATAAATCAGCGCCCGTAGTCCGTAATCGGTGAAACTCGTTAACTGCACATAAACCTCAGGGAAAAGAAAACAGGGTATGTCGAGCGACATCATTATTATTGATGATAAACCAGCCAGCGCTCAGGCCGCTAATTTATTTAAAATGGGGCGGGCGAACAGCAAAAACAAGGGCGCCTGAACGGCGCCCCTTGCGAGTGATTATGCGTCGAACGGGTCGCGCAGAATCATGGTCTCGGAACGGTCTGGACCAGTAGAGATGATATCAACCGGTACGCCGGTCAGCTCTTCAATACGCTGGATGTAGTTCAGCGCTGCCTGCGGCAGGCCGCTGCGCTCTTTCACGCCGAAGGTGGTTTCAGACCAGCCCGGCATGGTTTCGTAGATAGGCTCGATACCTTCCCAGTTGTCGGCTGCCAGCGGAGTGGTGGTCACTTCGCGGCCATCCGGCATACGGTAGCCGACGCAGATTTTCACTTCTTTCAGGCCGTCGAGGACGTCCAGTTTAGTCAGGCAGAAGCCGGACAGGGAGTTAATCTGCACCGCGCGACGAACCGCGACAGCGTCCAGCCAGCCGGTACGACGACGACGACCGGTGGTGGCGCCGAATTCGTTACCCTGCTTGCAGAGGAACTCGCCGGTCTCATCAAACAGCTCAGTCGGGAACGGACCCGCGCCGACGCGAGTCGAGTAAGCTTTGATGATACCCAGAACGTAATCCACATAACGCGGGCCCAGGCCGGAGCCGGTCGCCACGCCACCCGCGGTGGTATTGGAAGAGGTTACGTACGGATAGGTACCGTGGTCGATATCCAGCAGCGTGCCCTGTGCGCCTTCGAACATTACGAAGTCGCCACGTTTACGCGCCTGATCCAGCAGGTCGGAAACGTCCACCACCATGCCGGTCAGGATGTCGGCAATCGCCATCACATCGTCCAGCACTTTCTGGTAGTCAACCGCTTCTGCTTTGTAGAAATTCACCAGCTGGAAGTTGTGATATTCCATCACTTCTTTCAGTTTATCGGCGAAGGTTGCTTTATCGAACAGATCGCCAACGCGCAAACCGCGACGAGCGACTTTATCTTCGTAAGCCGGGCCGATACCGCGACCGGTGGTGCCGATCGCCTTCGCGCCGCGCGCTTTTTCACGCGCCACGTCCAGCGCCACGTGATAGTCAAGGATAAGCGGGCAGGCTTCAGAGAGCAGCAGACGCTCGCGAACCGGGATACCACGGTCTTCCAGGCCCTTCATCTCTTTCATCAGCGCAGCCGGAGACAGCACGACGCCGTTACCGATGATGCTGGTGACGTTTTCACGCAGAATGCCTGATGGAATAAGATGGAGAACGGTTTTTTCACCGTTGATTACGAGAGTATGGCCGGCGTTGTGACCACCCTGGTAGCGCACAACATATTTAGCCCGTTCTGTCAGGAGATCGACGATCTTCCCTTTACCTTCGTCACCCCATTGGGTGCCCAGTACGACGACGTTGTTACCCATTTTTCAAAATCACCGTTTGCTTAAAAATGGATTCTACCATCGCTTTTTCAGAGTTACAGCACTTTTTGCATCCAAAATAAGGCAAATCCGACCACTTTTTGATCAGCCAATCGATTTCCTCAACATGTAGTAGATCACAATCCCGGCAACCACAAGTCCGCCGCCAAAGCGCCGCAATAAATTATCCGGGAGCTGGCTCAGGCTGGCGACCATCTTGCGCCAGGCGCGCGGATAAAGTAGCGGGCCAAGCCCTTCGAGTACTAAAACCAGCGCCAGCGCCAGCCAAATGGTGGAGTTCATCGTCAACCCTAATTGAAAATTATTATCGCCGCCTTCGCAGGTGTCATCGGCCAGCATAGTGAATGCATTCACTCAATTCACATTGTCCCGTATTTCCTCTTCATTATGAACCGGAAAGGTGAAACAAAATTCATAACCAGTTGTATTGCTGTCTATTTTTTAAATTGCAACTATGCCGTCGCGTACTACAACCCGGTACGTCTACATAATCAGGAAGATTATCATGAGAGAATTAACCGCAGTTGAAATCGAAAATGTGAGCGGCGCTGGCTGGTTACAGGATGGCCTGGCAACCTTAGGCAGTAAGGTTGGTGCCGCCGTATGGACGATGGGCACCGATGCCCTGAGCATCAACCTGCCGCTGATTGGCACCATTAATCTGGCCGATCTGGCGCCGGACCTGGGCAAAACCCTGGGCGAAAGCGTTGGCTCATCTATCGGCGGCACCATCGAGAGTACGCTGGCGAGCCTGCCGGTGATCGGTGGCCTGCTAAACAAGCTGCTCGGCAATTAATTCCGCCCTCAGAGTATGAAAAAGGCGCCTGTTTCAGGCGCCTTTTCGCGTTGACACTTCAGGTTTACACCCTCTCCGGCTTATTTACGCGCCGAATCCGGTGAACGCATATAGCGGAAGAAATCGCTATCCGGGCTCAGGACCATGACATCCTGATTGCTCTGGAAGCTCTTCTCATAGGCGCGCAGGCTACGAATAAAGGAATAGAAGCCTGGATCCTGACTGAACGCGTCGGCAAACAGTTTTGCCGATTCCGCATCGCCTTCACCACGCAGGATACGACCCTGTCGCTCGGCTTCCGCCAGCGTCTTGGTGACTTCATAGTCCGCGGTCGCGCGCAGTTTTTCTGCCTCTTCCTGGCCCTGTGAACGGTGACGACGGGCAACCGCTTCACGCTCCGCGCGCATACGGTTATAGATCGCTTCCGACACTTCCGCCGGCAGGTTGATCTGTTTGATACGCACGTCGACCACTTCAATACCCAGCGCCGCCATACTGTTCGGGTTGATCACCTGCACTTTGCCGTTGGTTTCCGCTTCCACGCGCTCTGCCGCTTTGGCAATCGCATCGTCAGCCGCCGGCGTGCTAACCTCGTCTTCCGTACCGGCCGACCCTGAGTTCAGCGCATCACGCACTTCCAGCGTCAGGCGGCCACGGGAATCGGTGACGATGTCTTTCACATCCAGACGACCAATTTCAGAACGCAGACGGTCCGAGAATTTACGCTTCAGCAGCACCTCGGCCTGGGAGACGTCGCCGCCGCCGGTGGCCAGGTAGTAACGGCTGAAGTCGCTGATACGCCATTTGATGTAGGAGTCGACGATCAGGTCTTTCTTCTCTTTGGTGACGAAACGGTCAGCCTGGTTTTCCATGGTCTGAATACGCGCATCCAGCATCTTCACCGATTCGATAAACGGGATCTTGAAGTGCAGGCCTGGCGCATAAACCAGCGGCTTATTTTCGTCGTCGCGCAGAACTTTACCGAAACGCAGCGTGATACCGCGCTCGCCTTCCTTCACGACAAAGACTGACATGTAGAGCACTACCAGCACGATGACAATGATCGCGATAACAGATTTACGCATCGTTATTCCCCCTGACGCTGGTAGTCGTTACGCTGCGCGTTAGCGCGGCGTTGGTCCATAATGCTACCCCCGGTTGAGCTCGAGGTTGATGAGGTGCTGGCGCTGCCAGTGCTGGATGCAGGCGGCAGGCGCAGCAGATCGCTGGCGTCACTGCTATCGCTCTTTGCAGCCGGCGCAGCGGCGCCTTTCAGCATCTGGTCCAGCGGCAGAACCATCAGATTGCCGTTTTTGCTGTCATTGACCAGCACTTTACGGGTGTGGCTCAGCACTTTTTCCATGGTTTCGATATACAGACGCTCGCGGGTAATCTCCGGCGCGGCTTTGTATTCCGGCAGGATCTTAGCAAAGCGAGCCACTTCACCCTGGGCTTCCAGGACGGTCTGGGTCTTATAGGCGCGTGCCTCTTCGAGGATACGCTGCGCCTGACCATTCGCGCGCGGCTGGACTTCGTTGGTGTAAGCCTCCGCTTCACGAATGTACTGCTGTTCGTTCTCACGCGCGGCAATGGCATCGTCAAACGCGGCTTTCACCTCTTCCGGCGGACGTGCCGTCTGGAAGTTGACGTCCAGCAGAGTGATGCCCATGTTGTACGGGCGAATCGTCTCTTCCAGCTCACGCTGAGTATCGCTACGGATCACGGTACGACCTTCGGTCAGAATGCGATCCATAGTGTATTTACCGATCACCCCGCGCAGCGCACTGTCGGTGGCCTGACGCAGGCTGTCGTCCGCGCTGGTGACGCTAAACAGATAGCGCTCCGGATCGGTGACGCGGTACTGCACGTTCATCTCAACGCGCACCACGTTTTCGTCAGAGGTCAACATGACGCCGGACGCCGCCAGTTCGCGTACTGACTCCACGTTCACCGCCTGCACGTTATCGATAAAGGTCGGCTTCCAGTTCAGGCCCGGCTCAACCAGATGGCTGAACTTACCAAACCGGGTGACCACGCCACGTTCAGCTTCTTTAATGGTATAGAAACCGCTGGCCGCCCAGATAATCACGGCTGCCGCGGCAACGATGCCGACAATACGCCCGCCCATCGGTCCGCGAGGTCCCTGCGCGCTATTGCCGCCGCCGAGCCCGCCAAGTTTTTTACTTAACTTGCGGAAGATATCATCCAGATCCGGCGGCCCCTGCTCGCGACCGCCTTTGTTGCCATTTCCCTCAGAGTTGCCGCCAGGTTTGCTGCTCCCCCACGGGTCGCGGTCCTGTCCGTTATTACCGGGCTGATTCCACGCCATGTATATGCTCCATATTTGTTTTTGATATCCCCACAGGGGTCAATATCTTCAGGCAAGCTGCAAGGTCAAACCACATAGTCAACAAGCGTTGGCTCTTGCTTACAGAGGCGCCGCCAGTCAACGATCGGCATGCGCACCTGCAGACTCACGCTGCCGTCATCCTCCATCCACTCTTTTTCTATCGCCTGAAGCTGATAGAAACGGCTTCTCAGTCGCCCTTCTTTCGGCGGTAAGCGCAGCGTATGCTGGGCCACTTCACCGGAAAGGCGCTCCGTTAACGCCTGAAAAAGCAGTGGTACGCCAACCCCGGTCTGAGCGGAAAGCCAGACCCGAATCGGTTTATTTTCATCGTCGCGATCGATGCGCGGTTCAAAATCGTCCAGCATGTCGATTTTGTTCATCACCAGCAGCGCCGGGATCTCATCGGCCTCAATTTCAGCGAGAACCGTATTTACCGCATCAATGTTTTCCTGCACGCGGACATCCGCAGCGTCAATCACATGCAGCAGCAGCGTCGCCTGACGCGTCTCCTGCAACGTCGCTTTAAACGCGGCCACCAGATCGTGCGGCAGGTGGCGAATAAAGCCGACGGTATCGGCCAGCACCGTTTCGCCGACGTCAGGGACGTCAATGCGGCGCAGCGTCGGGTCCAGGGTCGCGAACAGCTGGTTCGCGGCATAGACCTCGGCGGCGGTGATCTGGTTAAAGAGCGTTGATTTTCCGGCGTTGGTGTAGCCCACCAGCGACACGGTTGGAATATCGGCTTTCGCGCGCGACCGCCGCCCCTGCTCACGCTGTTTTTCGACTTTTTCCAGCCGCGACAGGATCTGCATGATGCGGTTACGCAATAAACGACGGTCAGTTTCGAGCTGGGTTTCACCCGGGCCACGCAAACCGATCCCGCCCTTTTGTCTTTCAAGGTGGGTCCAGCCGCGGACAAGGCGGGTCGCCATATGGCGCAGCTGCGCCAGCTCGACCTGCAGTTTCCCTTCATGGGTGCGCGCGCGCTGAGCGAAAATATCTAAAATAAGACCGGTACGATCGATAACCCGGCATTCGCACAGGCGTTCCAGGTTGCGTTCTTGCGCCGGACTCAGGGCATGATCGAAGAGCACGACCGAAGCGCCGGTCGCTTTAACGGCTTCCGCAATTTCGACTGCCTTACCTTCACCAACAAAATACTTCGGGTGCGGTGCTTTACGGCTACCGGTAATCACCTGCATTGCTTCGACACCGGCGGAAGAGGCCAGAGTTTCAAACTCCTGGAGGTCTTCCATATCTTTGTCTTGCGAAAAATAGATGTGTACCAGTACCGCCTGCTCACCGGCGTCATAACGGTCAAACAAGCGTAAACCCCTTATAAAATACCAGCGGGGAACGCAGAAAACCTGGCTCCCCGGCGTGGAAAAACAGCACTAGCCTTATTCGGCGTCGTCGCTGTCTTGTTGTGGCGCAGAAGAGCCCTGCGCGCTACCACCGTGGTGATAGTTACTGGAACCGCCGCCAGCATTGTTGCTGTGGTGAGACACCGGGCGAGACGGGACAACAGTAGAAATTGCGTGCTTATAGACCATCTGGCTGACCGTGTTCTTCAACAGGATCACGAACTGATCGAAAGACTCAATTTGCCCTTGCAGCTTGATACCATTCACCAAATAAATAGAAACCGGAACGCGTTCCCGACGCAAAGCGTTCAGGAACGGATCTTGTAAAGATTGCCCCTTAGCCATTCTCTCTTTTCCTTATATGTATGCTTGTTTTGTACTCAGAACCTTACGATTCTCAAAAAAAATTACGCACGATACCGTTTAATTGTACACGTTCAGTTCTGGCTCGCACCAACAACCTGTAATACTTTGTTGAGCGCTTGTTCAGGTTGTTCACTGTCTAACCAATGCACACCTTCCCAACCGCGCAGCCAGGTGACCTGACGTTTGGCTAACTGTCTCGTGGCGCAAACACCTCGATAAACCATCTCATCATATGGGATCTCGCCATTGAGATATGACCACATCTGGCGGTATCCGACACAACGGATGGAAGGCATATCCGTATGCAAATCTCCGCGGGCAAAAAGCGCCCGTACTTCTGCTTCAAAACCTGAAGCTAACATCTGATGAAAACGCTGTTCTATGCGTTGATGGAGCAGTTCACGGCTCGCCGGGGCGATGGCGAACTGATGCACCTGATATGGCAGAGCGTCTCCTGACGTTTGCGTCAGTTCCGTTAAAGTTTTACCCGAAATGAAAAAAACTTCCAGTGCCCGGGAAAGCCTTTGCGGATCATTTGGATGAATACGCGCAGCCGCTACGGGATCGATCTCCTGTAACTGCTGATGTAACGCGTTCCACCCCTGCTCTGCGGCCTGTTGCTCAATCCGCGCTCTGACCTCTGGGTCAGCGGACGGTAAGGGCGACAATCCTTCCAGCAACGCTTTGAAATACAACATCGTCCCGCCGACTAACAGCGGAATTCGCCCGGCGGCGACAATTTCCGCCATCGCCGCCAGCGCATCGCGGCGAAAATCCGCCGCGGAATAGGCCTCTGCAGGATCCAAAATATCCAGCAGCCGGTGCGGCGCGGCGCTCAGCTCTGCGGCATCCGGTTTGGCGGTGCCAATATCCATTCCCCGATAAATGAGGGCGGAATCAACACTAATCAACTCTACTGGCAAAACTTTACGTAAGGCTATCGCCAGCGCGGTTTTGCCGGAGGCCGTCGGGCCCATTAAAAAAATTGCCTTGGGCAGGCTCGCCTCGGTTACATCATTCATCTTTCAGGGCATTCATCGCCGAATGGAGATCTACAGGTTGTAACAGGCCACCCGGCGGCGTTCTCACCAGCTGCGGGCAAAGACGCTCAACGTCCGCCAGCAGCGCAATCGCCTGCGCCATATTCCATGACGTCTGTTCGCTCGTCAGATTACGCGCCATCCATTGGGCGATATTGCCGACGTCGAATGCGTTTTGCTGCGCCAGGTAGCCTATCAGTTCAGGAATCAAGATTTGTAAATTTTGTTGTCTTAAGGGTAAAGGGACCGCGCGCACCGTCACGTGCAGGGCATCGGTATGCATATCGATCCCCAGCTGCGTCAGCGCCGGATGCGCGGCGGCCAGCGCCTGTTTTTCCCCTTCCGTCACTTTTAACCGCAGGGGGATCAGCAGCGGCTGGGCACAGACGGCCTCTGCTCCCGGGGTCAACTGCGCCTGGCGCAGCCAGCGCTCGGCAACGGTCAACGACAGCAGCGCCAGGCCGCCCTCGCGCTCGAGCAGCGCGCAGTCGCGGCTCACAATCGTCAGCACTCTGCCAAAGCTCTGGCTGTGACCGGCCAGTTCCGCCGTGGCCGGAGTCTGTAACGCGGGCTTTGGCGCCGTTGGCGTGTCGAGCAACTGACGATAAAGCGCCCCTTGCTGCTTCTGGTAACCCGGCTGCGCGTGCGGCCAGCTCGCGCCGCCCGGCCTGCCGCTGGAGGCCGCAGACTCACGCGATGGCGTGATGCTGAAACGGGTTGCCGGTTCACGCGCTTCCGACGGCCGCGCAAACTGGTTGCCGCCCGCCGCGATCCGGTTCTCCGGCATCGCACGGGGCGCCGGCGGGTCGTCTTTTTCCGCCAGCGGCGCGTCAAGTTGCTGCTGCAGCACGCTCAGTACGCCCTGGTAGATAAAGTCATGCACCAGGCGCGACTGATGGAAACGCACCTCATGCTTGGCCGGGTGGACGTTCACATCCACCTGATGGGGATCGATCTCCAGATACAGCACAAACGCCGGCTGCTGATCGGCCCCCAGTTTGTCTTCACAGGCCTGGCGGATAGCGTGGTTGATCAGCCGGTCGCGCATCATCCGCCCGTTAACGTAGCAATACTGAATTTCCGCCAGCGCAGGGGTGGTATGCAGCGGATCGGCGACCCAGCCGCGCAGGGTCAGATCGCCATGCTGCCACTCAATCGCCAGGGCATGTTCAAGAAAGGCGGCGCCACAGATGGTTCCCAGCCGCCGCTCCCGTTGGCCATCCTGAGCGACTGCCCGATACTGGCGCATCACCTTGCCGTTATGGCTGAGGTTGATGGTGACGTCGAAGCGCGCCAGCGCAATGCGGCGGACCACCTCGTCAATGTGGCCGAACTCGGTCTTTTCGGTGCGCATAAATTTGCGCCGCGCCGGGGTGTTGTAGAACAGATCGAGGACTTCAAGGGTCGTACCGACCGGGTGCGCCGCCGGCTTCACCGTCACCGCCTGATCGCGGCCTTCGGCATACGCCTGCCAGGCTTCATGTTGTTCCGCCGTGCGCGAAGTGAGCGTCAGGCGCGCCACCGAACTGATACTGGCCAGCGCTTCGCCGCGAAAACCGAGGCTGATAATGGCTTCGAGATCGTCGAGCGAGGCGATCTTGCTGGTCGCATGGCGAGCCAGGGCCAGCGCCAGCTCGTCTTTTTTGATGCCGCAGCCGTTATCGCGGATGCGAATAAGCTTCGCGCCGCCGCGTTCGATATCAATGTCAATCCGCGTGGCGCCCGCATCAAGACTGTTCTCAACCAGCTCTTTCACCACCGACGCGGGCCGCTCCACCACCTCGCCGGCGGCAATCTGGTTGGCGAGCTGCGGCGGCAGAACCTGAATCGGCATCCCCTGCTCCTTAGTTAATCAACATCCCGCCCGGCGCCGCGGCGCTGGCGGTCTGCGCCGCCTCGCCGCGAGGCGCCGACTGCAGCGGATGCTGCATAAAGTAGTTGCGTAAGCCGTTATAAATCGCCTCCGCAATCTGCTCCTGGTAATCATCGCTGCCCAGTAGCCGTTCTTCCCCGTTGTTACTGATGAAGCCTGTTTCCACGAGGATCGACGGAATGTCCGGCGAGCGCAGTACGCCGAGGCTGGCATGCTCCGGACGGCGTTTATGCAGATTGCCAATCCGCTGCAGCTGGCTGAGCACGTTGGTCGCCACATCGTAGCCGACGCGTTGGGAGTGACCGAACTGCAGATCCAACACCGCCTGGCTCAGGTAGGGATCGGCCTGGCTGTTCGCCAGCACATCGCCCGCGCCGCCGAGCAGTTCAGACTGTTTCTCATGCTGTTCCAGCCAGCCGGCCATTTCACTGTTGGCGCGACGGTTCGAGAGCACCCATACCGAGGCGCCGGTGGCATCGCGGTTTGGCGCGGCGTCAGCATGGATTGAGACGAGGAAGTTGGCATTTTGCTTACGCGCCACATCCGAGCGGCCCATCACCGAAATAAAGTAATCCCCGTCACGGGTCAGCACCGGCTTAAACTGCGGATCGGCGTTCAGCAGCGCCCGCAGCTTGCGCGCGATAGCGATAGTCACGTTCTTCTCTTTGGTGCCGTTCGGGCCAATCGCGCCAGGATCCTGACCGCCGTGCCCGGCATCGATGGCGATAATGACTTTATCATCCGCCGACACCGTGCGGGCCGCCGGGCGAGTCACGGTCTGATTGTTGGTCATCGCCGGCTGAGAGGAGGTCATCACCGTCTGCCGTTCATGACCCGACGAGCTGAACGGGTTACGCCCTGACGTCACCGTCCGGGAAGGCATTACCGGCGGCGGGTCGGCCCGTTTCACCACCACAGGAGGTGGCGGCGGCGGCGCGTCGGCATTGATGGTAAAGACCACCGTGTAATTCGCCCCGTTCTGCTGCTTCACCGCCCGGGTTTTGCCATCTTCCGTCAGATCCACCAACAGACGCAGCGTCTGCGAATCCTGCGGCGTGCCGGCACGAATGCTCTTCACCAGGTTGCTGCCGCTAAATTTCAGCGGCAGTCCCTGCAATACGCCGGTCTGTTTGATATCCAGCGCCACCAGTCGTTTGCCCTGGGGGGTAAAGGAGTACTCCGGTTCACCGACAAAGCTAAGAGTAATACGGGCCTGCTGGTCTCCGTTGGAGACCTGGATATCGGATAAACTCGCCGCAGTGGCGTGAAGACTCGACAGCATCAGCGCAGCGGCAAGCCAGGTGGTTATGCGATACTTCATCCCGTCATCCTTCAGGCTAAATGGCTAAACGTGCCAGTAAAGACTCACCCCGTGAGGAGATCGCGGTAATGCGCGCCTCACGCCCTTGTGCCTGGTAATCAAGGTGAATTTCAACGTCCGGGTCAGGCAGGACACCTGCGCCTTGCTGCGGCCATTCCACCAGGCAGATGGCATCGTCGGCAAAATAATCGCGGATCCCCATAAATTCCAGCTCCTCAGGATCCGCCAGGCGGTAGAGATCGAAGTGATACACCATCAGCTTGTCGAGGGTATACGGTTCCACCAGGGTATAAGTTGGGCTTTTGACATTGCCGCGGTGACCGAGCGCCTGTAAAAAGCCGCGGCTAAAGGTGGTTTTTCCCGCGCCTAAGTCACCATAAAGGTAAATCACGGTGGCGCCGGTACAGGCCTGCGCAATACGGTCGCCCAGGGCCAGCGTGGCCTGCTCATCGGGTAAAGGAATCACTCGGTTAATCATGGTCTACGTCAATCACATCCGGGTTAACAACACGCTTGAGCGTGGAAAAGAGATCGGTCGCCAGCATGCCGCGGGTGCCCTCGCGGGCGGCCAGTCGGTCGGCGGCATCGCCATGCGCGACGCACCCGGCACAGGCAGCATCATACGGCGTCAGGTGCTGTCCTAACAATGCGGCGATGATGCCAGTGAGCACATCGCCCATGCCGCCGCTGGCCATCCCGGCATTGCCGGCGTCGATAATGCCCATCGCCCCGCTTTCACTGGCCACCACCGTGCCCGCGCCTTTCAGCACGACCACGCCGCCATACCGTTTTACCAGACGCTGCGCAGAAAGTAAGCGATCGCTTTCAATTTCTGCCACGCTGATATTCAGCAGACGGGCCGCTTCGCCGGGGTGCGGCGTCAGCACGCGATTGTGACGTTTATCGGGATTGAATGCCAGCAGGTTCAGCGCATCGGCGTCCCAGACCATCGGTTTGTTAACCCTTTCCACCATGCGCAGGGCGCTGCGTCCCCACTCGTTCTGCCCCAGACCTGGGCCAATCGCCACCACCTCCGCCCATTCCAGCGCGGCTTTCAGGGTCTGCGGCGTCAGCTCATCCACCATTAATTCCGGCCGGGCGGTGATAATAGGCGCCACGTTCTCCGGGTGAGTAAGTACTCGCACCAGCCCTGCGCCGGCGCGTAAAGCCGCTTCACCGCACATGCGAATCGCGCCTGCCGTGCCGCGATCGCCGCCGACGATCGCCAGCTTGCCGTGATCGCCCTTATGGGAGGTGGCCCGGCGCGGCGGCAGCCAGTCGGCAAGGTGGGCGGCGCAAAACCGCGTCAGGGGGGTACTTTGCCCGGCGAGCCAGCGCTCAAGCCCCAGCGCATGATGGTGGAGCTGCCCGACGACATCCCGCGCCTTGCCGGTCAGCAGCCCCGGTTTGAGCGCGATAAACGTCAGCGTATGGTCGGCCTGAATGACCGCCCCCGGCGTCGCGCCGGTCTGCGCGTTCAGGCCGGAAGGGATATCCAGAGCCAGCACCGGCGCAGGATGGTGGTTCGCCTGGTGAATGAGCACCGCGACGGATTCACGCGGCGCACTGCGCAACCCGGTGCCGAGCAGGCCATCAATAATCAGTGAGATATCGTCTGGCCAGGGGACAGTGGCCGCATGGATCACGCCGCCGGCGTTAAGCCATGCCTCCCGCGCCGCCTGCGCCTCTTCCGGCAGCGGGCTGTCACTCTCTACCGCCAGCAGCGTCACCCTCCGCCCGGCGGCCTGGGCCAGACGCGCGACGACATATCCGTCACCGCCGTTGTTGCCATGCCCGCAGAGGATCAGCCAGTGCGCGCTGTCAGGAAAAGCGCGGCTGGCCAGTTGGAACGCCGCCTCGCCCGCGCGCTGCATCAGTTCAAACAGCGTCAGTCCCAGGCTGTCCGCCGCCTCTCGTTCGGCCAGGCGCAGCGCCTCCGCAGGCCAAATGTTGTATGGTATACTGTCAGGGTTTTTCGTCATTGTATGGTCCATCATGTCACAGCCCCTCGATCTCGTTCAGTTAGCGCAACAAATCAAACAATGGGGCACAGAGCTCGGGTTCCAGCAGGTCGGTATCGCCGATACCGACCTCAGCGCCAGTGAACCCAAACTGCAGGCATGGCTGGATAAACAATACCACGGCGAAATGGAGTGGATGGCCCGTCACGGTATGATGCGCGCCCGCCCCCACGAACTGCTGCCCGGTACGTTACGCGTCATCAGCGTGCGGATGAATTATCTGCCCGCCAACGCCGCCTTTGCCCGCACCCTGAAAGATCCCGCGCTGGGTTACGTCAGCCGTTATGCCCTCGGGCGTGATTATCATAAGCTGCTACGTAATCGCCTGAAAAAACTGGGTGAGAAGATTCAGGAACAGTGTGCTTCGCTCAATTTTAGACCTTTTGTCGATTCCGCGCCTATCCTGGAACGGCCCATTGCAGAAAAAGCGGGCCTTGGCTGGACAGGTAAGCACTCACTTATCTTAAGCCGCGACGCCGGATCATTCTTTTTTCTCGGCGAACTGCTGATTGACCTGCCCCTGCCGGTCGACAGCCCGGTCGCGGAGGAGTGTGGACGCTGTGTCGCCTGCATGACTATCTGCCCCACCGGGGCCATCGTTGAGCCCTATACCGTCGACGCCCGCCGCTGCATCTCCTATCTCACCATCGAACTGGAAGGCGCTATTCCGGAGGAGTTCCGTCCGCTCATCGGCAACCGGATCTATGGCTGCGACGACTGCCAGCTTATCTGCCCGTGGAACCGTTTCTCACAGCTCACCGATGAAGAGGATTTCAGCCCGCGCCAGGCGCTGCATGCCCCGCCGCTGGTGGAGCTGTTCGCCTGGAGCGAAGCGTGGTTTCTGAAGGTGACCGAAGGGTCGGCGATTCGTCGCATTGGTCATCTGCGCTGGCTGCGTAATATCGCCGTCGCGCTGGGCAATGCGCCCTGGGATGAAGCCCATCTTCGCGCACTGGAGAGTCGCCTGGGCGAGCACCCGCTTCTCGACGAGCACATTGAGTGGGCGATTGCCCAGCAACTGAAAAAGCGCAGCGTCGACGCCGTCGAAGTACAGCTGCCGAAAAAATTACGTCTGGTCAGGGTGGTAGAGAAAGGCCTGCCGCGCGACGCCTGATTCATTCACAGGCTGTGAATAAAATCTAAAACACATTGAGTTTCAAGGCGCAGACCGAGGTCAAGTGATCGGATTAACATTTCGAAATGAAATTTAATTGTTAAATTTCAATTAGATATAAAGATATTATTTACAAAGCGAAGCATTTACGCCGTCAGAAGCGAAACGACAACCTGTGGATAACTCTGTTTACAGTATTTCTGCAGACCAAACGAAAATCATCCCCGGCGCTGGATTGCACTGTGGATAAATAAGAGATGGAAGAAAATTTGGAGCGGGAAACGAGACTCGAACTCGCGACCCCGACCTTGGCAAGGTCGTGCTCTACCAACTGAGCTATTCCCGCTTAATCATCGTCATTCAAGCTACCGTGTAGCAACCTGAAAACTGCGACTGGTGTGGTGTGTCATTCAAATTTTGGAGCGGGAAACGAGACTCGAACTCGCGACCCCGACCTTGGCAAGGTCGTGCTCTACCAACTGAGCTATTCCCGCTTAATCATCGTCATTCAAGCTACCGTGTAGCAACCTGAAAACTGCGACTGGTGTGGTGTGTCATTCAAATTTTGGAGCGGGAAACGAGACTCGAACTCGCGACCCCGACCTTGGCAAGGTCGTGCTCTACCAACTGAGCTATTCCCGCGTTACTGCATTTTTTGCCATATTTCGATGACGTCGTAATTTGCATTTCTGCGTCGTTACGGGAGGCGCATTATACGAGAATTCGATGCCCCTGCAACCCCCTGTTCATCACTTTTTTGCGTTTTTTGTTTAAATGGATATTTTCTCGCCACCTACGCCGCTGAATTGTATAAATAAGCGTCATTTCGGGCAAAATCGCTTTTTCCGCCCGCCTGAATGACGCAAAATCGCTCGCATCATACAGCGGTGGCGCGACGTAAAACGAGGCCACCACGCCGCCAAACAGGGAATTAGCATGAGAAAAGTCCTCACCGTCCTGCTGCTGAGCACGCTGGCCATCGGAACCGCGTCAGCCGAGACGCTCCATTTTGGCACCAGCACGGCCAATCCGCCGTTTGTCACCGCCAACGGCAAAAATCAGCCTGTCGGCTTCGATATCGATCTTGCCCAGGCCCTGTGCCAGCAGATGCAGGCGCAGTGTCAGTTCACAGCGCAGCGTTTCGATACGCTGATCCCGGCTTTACGCTTCAAGAAATTTGACGCGGTGATTGCCGGCATGGAAGTGATCCCGATGCGTGAGAAGCAGGTCGCCTTCAGCCGTCCCTATCGCCAGGCGCTCTCCGGGGTGGTGATCGTCAACAAAGATGTCGCCCATACCTTTGCCGACCTGAAAGCCAAAAAAGTCGGCGTGGTGAAAGGCACACTGCATCAGCACTATCTGCGTGATAAACAGAAAGCCGTACAGGCTGTTCCTTACGACGATGTCGCCAGCGCCCTGGCGGCGCTAAAAGCCGGGCAAATAACCGGCGTCATGGGCGACTTCGCCACCCTCGACGCCTGGCAGCAGGAGAACCCTGACTACGCCATCATGGATGAACGGGCCACCGACCCGGCCTATTACGGTAAGCAGTATGCGATTGCGGTGCGCAAAGACGATCCGGAGCTGCTGAATGCGATCAACGATGCCCTGACCTCGGTCATGGCGACGCCTGACTTCCAGCAGATGCAGCAGAAGTGGTTTAAATAACGCAGAAAGGTGTACCGGGCCGCGCACAGGGCCCGGTCGCGGTTTACAGCTTGATGAAATGCTCGCGGTAGTAAGCCAGCTCGGCGACTGACTCGCGGATATCGTCCATCGCCTGGTGGGTACCCTGCTTTTTAAAGCCGTCGAGAATTTCCGGCTTCCAGCGGCGCGCCAGCTCTTTCAGCGTGCTAACGTCCAGATAGCGATAGTGGAAATAGGCTTCCAGTTGCGGCATGTACTTAAACAGGAAGCGACGATCCTGGCCGATGCTGTTGCCGCAGATCGGCGATTTACCCGCCGGCACCCACTGCTTAAGAAACTCAATGGTCGCCAGTTCGGCGTCGTGCTCGCTGACGGCGCTGGCCTTCACGCGATCCACCAGCCCGCTGCCGGTATGCGTCCGCACATTCCACTCGTCCATCAGCGCCAGCTGGGCATCCGATTGATGCACCGCGATGGTCGGCCCCTCGGCCAGAATGTTCAGGTTGGCATCGGTCACCAGGGTGGCGATTTCGATAATGCGATCGCGCTCCGGATCCAGCCCTGTCATCTCAAGATCGATCCAAATGAGGTTGTTTTCATTTGCACTCATGCTATTTTCCACCCTTCTTGCGTGACTATATTCATCTAAAATAGCGTGTATCATAGAGGTTTTGCCCCATCAGGGCGACCAGGAGCCAGTTCGATTGAGTAAAAATAAACTCTCCAAAGGCCAGCAGCGCCGCGTCAAAGCCAACCACCAGCGCCGTCTGAAAACCACTGCGGAGAAGGCCGACTACGATGACAACCTGTTTGGCGACACGTCGGAAGGCATTGTCATCAGTCGCTTTGGCATGCATGCCGACGTCGAATCCGCTGACGGCAGCGTGCATCGCTGCAATATCCGCCGGACGATCCGTTCGCTGGTCACCGGCGACCGCGTGGTCTGGCGGCCGGGTAAAGACGCTGCCGACGGCGTAAGCGTCAAAGGGATCGTCGAAGCGGTTCACGATCGCGCCTCCGTCCTGACGCGTCCGGATTTTTACGACGGCGTGAAGCCTATCGCCGCCAATATCGACCAGATCGTGGTGGTTTCCGCGATCCTGCCTGAGCTGTCGCTGAATATTATCGATCGCTATCTGGTGGCCTGCGAGGCGCAGGATATCGAGCCGTTAATCGTCCTGAACAAAATCGATCTGCTGGATGACGATGGCCTGCGCTTCGTCAATGAGCAAATGGACATCTACCGCAACATCGGTTACCGCGTACTGCTGGTCTCCAGCCGTACTCAGGACGGCCTCAAGCCGCTGGAAGCGGCCCTGACCGACCGCATCAGCATCTTTGCCGGGCAGTCCGGGGTGGGTAAATCGAGCCTGCTGAACGCCCTGCTGGGGCTGAATGAGGATCAGATCCTCACCAATGATGTCTCGGACGTTTCCGGCTTAGGCCAGCACACCACCACCGCGGCGCGCCTCTACCACTTCCCGCACGGCGGCGATGTGATTGATTCACCGGGGGTACGTGAGTTCGGCCTGTGGCATCTGGAAGCGGAACAAATCACCAACGGCTTTGTCGAATTCCATGATTATTTAGGCCGTTGCAAATATCGCGACTGTAAACACGATACCGATCCTGGCTGTGCGCTTCGCGAAGCGGTAGAGAGCGGCAAGATCGCCGAAAGCCGTTTCGAGAACTACCACCGCATCCTGGAAAGCATGGCGCAGGTACAGGTAAAAACGCGTAAAAACTTTTCCTCGACCGATGACTGACCATTAAGCTGAGCGTCACGTCAGGCGCTGCCGGGCAGCGGTGATGGCGCGGCTTACGCGGATGCCATTTGGCGAGTTTTACGTATAGAATCGTCCCCTTTTTTCAGGTCCCCGCCCGCAGGCGGGGTCAGGAACGACATATCATGGCCTGGAGGCTACTTTGTTAAACGATCTTAAACTTTCACTGCAATACATTCTGCCTAAACTGTGGCTCACCCGCCTCGCAGGCTGGGGTGCGAGCAAACGCGCAGGTTGGCTGACGAAGCTGGTCATCGATCTGTTCGTGAAATACTACAAGGTCGATATGAAAGAGGCGCAGAAGCCGGATACCGCGGCCTATCGCACCTTCAACGATTTCTTTGTGCGCCCGCTGCGCGACGACGTTCGCCCGCTGAATACCGATCCTAACGTACTGGTGATGCCGGCCGACGGCGTGATCAGCCAGCTTGGCGCCATTGAGAACGATAAAATTCTGCAGGCCAAGGGCCACGACTACAGCCTGGAAGCCTTACTGGCCGGCAACTACCAGATGGCCGACCTGTTCCGTAACGGCAGCTTCGCCACCACCTATCTGTCGCCGCGCGACTATCACCGCGTGCACATGCCGTGCAACGGTATCCTGCGCGAAATGATCTACGTTCCTGGCGACCTGTTCTCCGTTAACCATCTGACGGCGCAGAACGTGCCAAACCTGTTCGCCCGTAACGAGCGCGTCATCTGCCTGTTTGATACTGAGTTTGGCCCGATGGCGCAAATTCTGGTGGGCGCGACTATCGTCGGCAGCATCGAGACCGTGTGGTCCGGCACCGTAACCCCGCCGCGCGAAGGCATTATTAAACGCTGGACCTGGCCCGCTGGCGACAGCGAAGGCTCCGTCGCCCTGCTGAAAGGCCAGGAGATGGGCCGCTTCAAACTGGGCTCCACCGTGATCAACCTGTTTGCCCCGGGCCAGGTGAAGCTGGTCGACACGCTGCAAAGCCTGTCCGTGACTAAAATCGGCCAACCGCTGGCGACAACGGTGGAAGCAACCACCGCCGCTGAACCGGCGCCGTTACCGGAAGAAGAGATCCGCGCCGAACATCGCGCCAGCCCGCTGGTTGACGATAAACAAGACCAAGGTTAATTCTTCAGCAAAAGGGTTATGCCGTGCGCCTGATATACACTTTCCTGTTGGCCTTGAGCCTCAGTTTCGGGGCGTACGCTGCGACAGCCCCGGATGCTAAACAGATAACCCAGGAACTGGAACAGGCGAAGGCGGCAAAGCCCGCCCAGCCTGAAACCGTTGAAGTTCTGCAGTCCGCCCTGAACGCGCTTGAGGAACAAAAATCGTCCCTCGAGCGCGCCCGTCAGTATCAGGACGTTATCGACAATTTCCCCAAACTGTTTCAAAGCCTGCGCGCCCAGCTCAACAATCTGAGCGAAGAGCCGCGCCAGGTGCCAGTCGGCCTGACCGCCGATGCGCTGAACCAGGAGATCCTCCAGGTCAGCAGCCAGCTGCTGGAGTCAAGCCGTCAGGCGCAACAGGAGCAGGATCGCGCGCGTGAAATCGCCGACTCCCTGAACCAGCTGCCGCAGCAGCAAACCGACGCCCGGCGTCAGCTCAATGAGGTTGAGCGCCGCATCGGCACGCAAACCGGCAACAATGCTCTCGCCCAGGCGCAAAATCTTGCCCTGCAGGCGGAATCGGCGCGCCTGAAGGCGCTGGTGGATGAACTCGACCTCGCCCAGCTCTCCGCCAATAACCGCCAGGAGCTGTCGCGCGCCCGTTCTGAACTGGCGCAAAAGCAGAGCGAGCAGCTGGATGCCTATCTGCAGGCGCTGCGTAATCTGCAGAACAGCCAGCGCCAGCGTGAGGCGGAAAAAGCACTGGAGAGTACCGAACTGCTGGCGGAGAACAGTGAAAACCTGCCGCCGGACATCACCGCCCAGTTTAAAGTCAACCGCGAACTCTCCCAGGCGCTGAACCAGCAGGCGCAGCGTATGGATCTGGTGGCGTCCCAGCAGCGGCAGGCGACGAATCAAACGCTGCAGGTGCGCCAGGCGTTAAACACCCTGCGCGAGCAGTCGCAGTGGCTGGGCTCCTCTAATCTGCTGGGCGAAGCCCTGCGCGCCCAGGTGGCGCGGCTGCCGGAGCGCCCTCGCCCGCAGCAGCTGGATACGGAGATGGCGCAGCTGCGCGTGCAGCGTCTGCGCTTTGAGGATTTACTCAGTAAGCAGCCGCAGCTGCGGCAGATCCGTCAGGCCGACGGCGAACCGCTGACCAGCGAGCAGAACAAGATCCTGCAGGCGCAGCTACGCACGCAGAACGAGCTGCTGAACTCGCTGCTGCGCGGCGGCGATACCCTGATGCTGGAGCTCACCAAGCTGAAGGTCGCCAACGGCCAGCTGGAAGACGCGCTGAAGGAGATCAACGAAGCCACCCACCGCTATCTGTTCTGGACTTCGGACGTCAGCCCCATCGGCTTCTCCTGGCCGCTGGAGATCGTCCAGGATCTGCGGCGCCTGATCTCCCTGGATACCATCAGCGAGCTGGGTAAAGCCAGCGCGATGATGCTCACCAGCAAAGAGACCCTGCTACCGCTGTTTGCCGCCCTGCTGCTGGTTGGCTTCAGCATCAGCTCCCGGCGCCATTTCACCCGCTTCCTTGAGCGCTCCAGCGCTCGGGTGGGGAAAGTCACCCAGGATCACTTCTGGCTGACGCTGCGCACGGTCTTCTGGTCGATACTGGTGGCTTCGCCGCTGCCGGTGCTGTGGATGACGCTCGGCTATGGTCTGCAGTCCGCCTGGCCCTTCCCGCTGGCGGTGGCGATTGGCGATGGGGTCACCGCGACGGTGCCTCTGCTGTGGGTGGTGATGATCTGCGCCACCTTCGCCCGGCCAAACGGGCTGTTTATCGCCCACTTCGGCTGGCCGCGTAGCCGAGTGGCGAAAGCGATGCGCTACTACCTGATGAGCATCGGGCTGATTGTGCCGCTGATTATGGCGCTGATCATGTTCGATAATCTTAACGACCGCGAGTTCTCCGCTTCGCTGGGCCGCCTGTGCTTCCTGCTGATCTGCGGCGCGCTGGCGGTGGTCACTCTGAGTCTTAAGCACGCCGGTATCCCGCTCTATCTGGATAAAGAGGGGAATGGCGACAATATGGTGAACCGCCTGCTGTGGAACCTGATGCTTGGCGCGCCGCTGGTGGCCATGCTGGCGGCGGCCGTCGGCTACCTCGCCACCGCTCAGGCGCTGCTGGCGCGTCTGGAAACCTCCGTCGCCATCTGGTTCCTGCTGCTGGTGGTCTATCACATTATCCGCCGCTGGATGCTGATCCAGCGGCGCCGACTGGCCTTCGACCGTGCCCGCCATCGTCGCGCGGAAATTCTCGCCCAGCGCGCCCGCGGCGAAGATGAGCCTGTTCACGTCAGCAGCCCGGAAGGATCGGTGGAGACGGAGGTCAGCGAGGTCGATCTCGATGCCATCAGTACCCAGTCGCTGCGTCTCGTGCGCTCTCTGCTGATGCTGATCGCGCTGCTGTCAGTCATCGTGCTGTGGTCGGAAATTCACTCGGCGTTTGGCTTCCTTGAGAATATCTCGCTGTGGGACGTCACCTCGACGGTGCAGGGGGTGGAAAGCCTCGAGCCCATCACCCTTGGCGCAGTGCTGATTGCCATTCTGGTGCTGATCATCACCACTCAGCTGGTGCGCAACCTGCCGGCGCTGCTGGAGCTGGCGATCCTCCAGCACCTCGATTTAACGCCCGGCACCGGCTACGCCATCACCACCATCACCAAGTATTTGCTGATGCTGATCGGTGGGCTGGTGGGCTTCTCGATGATCGGCATTGAGTGGTCGAAGCTGCAGTGGCTGGTCGCCGCGCTGGGTGTGGGTCTCGGGTTTGGCCTGCAGGAGATCTTCGCTAACTTTATCTCCGGCCTGATTATCCTGTTTGAAAAACCGATCCGCATCGGCGATACGGTCACCATCCGCGACCTGACGGGCAGCGTCACCCGCATCAATACCCGCGCCACCACCATCAGCGACTGGGACCGGAAAGAGATTATCGTGCCGAACAAGGCGTTCATCACCGAACAGTTTATCAACTGGTCGCTGTCGGACTCGGTCACCCGCGTGGTGTTGACGGTGCCGGCTCCGGTGGACGCCGATACCGAAGAGGTGACCAAGATCCTCATCGCCGCGGCGCATCGCTGTTCGCTGGTCATCGATACCCCGGCGCCGGAGGCGTTTCTCGTCGACCTGCAGCAGGGGATCCAGATTTTCGAGCTGCGTATTTTTGCCGCCGAGATGGGGCACCGCATGCCGCTACGCCATGAGATGCATCAGCTGATCCTGGCGGGCTTCCGCGAGCATGGCATTGATATGCCGTTCCCTCCGTTCCAGATGCGGCTGGAAAGTATCGACGGCAGGCAAAGCAGTAAAACCATGACCTCGGCCGGGAAAACCAGCCGACGTACGGCTGGCAGCCTGTAGGCCATACCCTGCCCGGCGGCGGCGCCGGGCAGGCTTTCTAGCTCTCCATCACCAGCGCGCCGGACGCCAGGCGCCGACGGTAGCTTTCGTAAATTCCCCACGCCAGCAGCGAGAAGAAGATCGGCCCGCCGACCATCCACAGCGTGCTGTTCCAGTCCCCGCTGTCGATGACCGGCTGAATAATGGTGAAGATATTGGCGAAAGTCACCACCAGTAGCACCACGCCGGTCGCCAGCAGCGTCGCCTGGCCTCATAAAACGAGCGCGGATAGTAGCAAGAGCACCGAAGGAGATTGTGGATATTCGGGCGAAAGCCGGGATAGCATGAGGGAGGGGGAATCAGGGCAGACCTGTCACCTCCCCCGCCCACTGGCGGCAGGAGGTGACAGCGCCATCAGGCGCGGTCGACCGTAAAGGCGATCACTTCGCCGATGCTTTCAGCGCCCAGCGCCAGCATCACCACGCGATCAACGCCCAATGCCACGCCGGAGCAGTCCGGCAGACCTGCCTCCAGCGCCGCCAGCAGGTTGTTATCGATGGGCTGCTGCGGGAGGCCGCGCGCGGCCCGCTTGCGATTGTCCTGCTCAAAGCGCAGGCGCTGCTCATGGGCGTCGGTCAGCTCGTGGAAACCATTCGCCAGCTCAATTCCTTTGTAATAGACCTCGAAGCGCTCAGCGACCCGATGATCTTCCGGGCTGATCTGCGCTAAAGAGGCCTGAGTCGCCGGGAAATGATAAATGAACGTCGGCCGATCTTTGCCGATGTGCGGCTCCACGCCCATGGTGAACAGCAGTTGCAGCAGCGTGTCGCGATCTTCTTCAGTATCGGCGATATTGCTCAGATCCAGCTTCGCCGCGACTTCGCGCAGCTGCGCTTTATCGGCAGAGAGCGGGTCAATATCCAGATGACGCTGGAACGCCTGCTGATAGGAGAGGCTTTCCGCCGGCTGGCACTCCAGCACCTGCTGCAGCAGATCGTCCACCTCGTTGATCAGACGATACATGTCATAGCACGGACGATACCACTCCAGCATGGTGAATTCCGGATTGTGATGCCGCCCCATCTCTTCATTACGGAAGCTGCGGCAAAGCTGGAAAACCGGGCCGCAGCCCGCCGCCAGCAGGCGCTTCATATGGTATTCCGGACTGGTCATCAGGTACAGATTGAGTCCCTGTGAGTGGCCCGGGCCGACGAAACGGGTTTCAAACGGGAACAAATGGATATCCGTTACCGTCGCCTGACTCATGCAAGGCGTCTCCACCTCCAGCACGCCGCGATCGGTAAAGAACCGGCGGATTTCCGCCATCACCGCCGCGCGTTTCAACAGATTGGGAATGGGTGCGCTCGGCTGCCAGGTTGCCGTCTCGCTCATGGTACTTTCTCCGATTGCAAACAAGGGCACGAAGTCTACTCGCAACCGGCGAGTGAAACAAATTTTGTGCAATCCCCGGCAGATTACATGCCATTAATCTATCGTTAACCTAAATGCATAAATATCACTGATAAATAACCGCACATATCGATAAAAAAATCGAACACGTCAATTTTCCATACTGACCCTACGGCTATACTCCTGTACCTATAAAGGAGCAGTGATACTTTTTCGCCAGCCCGGCGGCGAAATACACTAAAACTGGAGGAATGTCGTGCACACTTTTCAAGCCGATCTCGCCGTAATTGGCGCCGGCGGGGCAGGCCTTCGCGCCGCTATCGCCGCCGCCCAGGCCAACCCCAATGCCAAAATCGCCCTGATTTCTAAAGTCTATCCGATGCGCAGCCATACGGTCGCTGCAGAAGGGGGGTCCGCAGCCGTTGCCCAGGATCACGATAGCTTTGAGTACCATTTTCACGACACCGTCGCCGGAGGCGACTGGCTGTGCGAGCAGGATGTCGTCGACTATTTCGTTCACCACTGCCCGACGGAAATGACCCAACTGGAACAGTGGGGATGCCCGTGGAGCCGCCGCCCTGACGGCAGCGTTAACGTCCGGCGCTTCGGTGGCATGAAGATCGAACGTACCTGGTTTGCCGCCGATAAAACCGGCTTCCACATGCTGCATACCCTCTTCCAGACCTCCCTTCAGTTTCCCCAAATTCAACGCTTTGATGAACATTTCGTCCTTGATCTGCTGGTCGATGACGGCCAGGCCCGCGGCCTGGTGGCGATGAATATGATGGAAGGCACGCTGGTGCAGATCCGCGCCAACGCGGTGGTGCTGGCCACCGGCGGCGCCGGACGCGTCTATCGCTACAACACCAACGGCGGCATCGTTACCGGTGACGGGATGGGTATGGCGCTGGGCCACGGCGTGCCGCTGCGCGATATGGAGTTCGTTCAGTATCACCCGACCGGTCTGCCGGGTTCCGGGATCCTGATGACCGAAGGCTGCCGCGGTGAAGGCGGGATTCTGGTCAACAAAAACGGCTATCGCTATCTGCAGGATTACGGCATGGGCCCGGAAACCCCGCTCGGCGAACCGAAGAACAAATATATGGAGCTGGGCCCGCGCGACAAAGTGTCCCAGGCCTTCTGGCACGAATGGCGGAAAGGGAACACCATTCCCACGCCGCGCGGCGACGTGGTCTACCTCGATCTGCGCCACCTCGGCGAGAAAAAGCTGCTGGAGCGCCTGCCGTTTATCTGTGAGCTGGCGAAAGCCTACGTCGGCGTCGACCCGGTGAAAGAACCGATTCCGGTACGCCCGACCGCGCACTACACCATGGGCGGCATCGAAACCGATCAACAGTGCGAAACCCGCATCAAAGGGCTGTTTGCCGTGGGCGAATGCTCTTCCGTTGGTCTGCACGGCGCCAACCGCCTGGGCTCCAACTCGCTGGCCGAGCTGGTGGTCTTCGGCCGCCTGGCCGGGGAACAGGCCATGCAGCGCGCCGCCCAGGCGGGCGAGGCGAACGGCTCCGCCCTCGATGCGCAGGCTGCCGATGTGGAGCGTCGTCTGAAAGATCTCGTCAACCAGGAGGGTAACGAAAACTGGGCGAAAATCCGCGACGAAATGGGGCTCTCGATGGAGGAAGGCTGCGGCATCTACCGGACGCCAGAGCTGATGCAGAAAACTATCGACAAGCTGGCTGAGCTGCAGGAGCGCTTTAAGCGCGTGCGCATTACCGACAACTCCAGCGTATTCAACACCGATCTGCTTTACACCATTGAGCTGGGACACGGTTTAAACGTTGCCGAATGTATGGCGCACTCGGCCATCGCCCGTAAAGAATCGCGCGGTGCGCACCAGCGTCTGGATGAAGGCTGTACCGAACGCGACGACGTCAACTTCCTCAAACATACGCTCGCCTTCCGCGAGGCTGATGGCACCACCCGCCTGGAATATGGCGATGTGAAGATCACCACGCTGCCGCCGGCGAAACGTGTTTATGGCGCTGAGGCGGAAGCGGCTGAGAAGAAGGAGACCACCCATGGCTGAGATGAAAAACCTGAAAGTCGAAGTGGTGCGTTACAACCCGGAGGTCGACACGGCACCGCACAGCGCGTTCTATGACGTGCCTTACGATGAGCAGACCTCGCTGCTGGACGCGCTGGGCTACATTAAAGACAACCTGGCGCCCGACCTGAGCTACCGCTGGTCCTGCCGGATGGCGATCTGCGGCTCCTGCGGCATGATGGTCAATAAGGTACCGAAGCTGGCCTGTAAAACCTTCCTGCGGGATTACACCAAAGGCATCAAGGTTGAAGCGCTGGCCAACTTCCCGATCGAGCGCGATCTGGTGGTGGATATGACCCACTTTATCGAAAGTCTGGAGGCCATTAAGCCGTACATCATCGGCAATAACCGCACCCCGGACCAGGGACCAAACAAGCAGACGCCGGCCCAGATGGCCAAATACCATCAGTTCTCCGGCTGTATCAACTGCGGACTGTGCTATGCCGCCTGTCCGCAGTTCGGCCTGAATCCGGAGTTTATCGGCCCGGCGGCGATCACCCTCGCCCACCGCTATAACGAAGACAGCCGCGACCACGGCAAAAAGGAACGCATGGCGCAGCTTAACGGCCAGAACGGCGTCTGGACCTGTACTTTCGTGGGCTACTGCTCGGAAGTCTGTCCGAAGCACGTCGACCCGGCGGCCGCGATCCAGCAGGGCAAGGTGGAAAGTTCGAAAGACTTTCTTATCGCCACCCTGAAACCACGCTAAGGAGTGCATTATGACGACGAAACGCAAACCCTACGTGCGGCCGATGACCTCCACCTGGTGGAAAAAGCTGCCGTTTTATCGCTTCTACATGGTGCGGGAAGGCACGGCGGTACCGACGGTCTGGTTTAGCATTGTGCTGATTTACGGGCTGTTTGCCCTCAAGCACGGCGCCGAAAGCTGGGCGGGATATATCGGATTCCTGCAAAATCCAGTGGTGGTGATCCTCAATCTGATCACCCTGGCGGCGGCGCTGCTGCACACCAAAACCTGGTTCGAGCTGGCGCCGAAAGCCGCCAACGTCATCATCAAAGGCGAAAAAATGGGGCCAGAGCCGGTGATTAAAGGTCTCTGGGTGGTGACGGCGGTGGTCACCGTGGTGATCCTGTTTGTCGCCCTGTTCTGGTAAGGAGGCTGAGATGATTAATCCCAATCCGAAACGTTCCGATGAACCCGTTTTCTGGGGGCTGTTTGGCGCTGGCGGCATGTGGGGCGCGATTGTCGCGCCGGTGATGGTGCTGCTGGTGGGCATTTTGCTGCCGCTGGGGCTCGCCCCCGCCGACGCCTTCAGCTATGAGCGCGTGCTGGCCTTTGCCCAAAGCTTTATCGGCCGCGCGTTCATCTTTCTGATGATTGTCCTGCCGCTGTGGTGTGGGCTGCATCGTATTCACCACGCCATGCACGACCTGAAAATCCATGTGCCAAACGGCAAATGGGTCTTCTACGGTCTGGCGGCGATCCTCAGCGTCATTACTCTGGTTGGCGTACTGTTTATCTGATCCTGCAAGAGCCCGGCAGCAATTCTGCTACCGGGCTCGCTTCATAGAAAAATCTTGCCGCCTTTGCCCTGCCGGACTCTACACTTAGCTTAAAAGCCAGCAAGGAGCATACCATGCGTATCCTGCCGATAATCACCGCGGTCGCCGTCTCGTTCCTGTCTGTCGCCTGCAGCACCCCTGCCCCGCCGCCAGGCGTCACCGTGGTCACCCCCTTCGACGTTCAGCGCTATTTGGGTACCTGGTACGAAATCGCCCGCTTCGACCATCCTTTTGAAAGCGGGCTTGAAAAGGTCACGATCGCCTGGCAGCCGCGCGATGACGGCGGTCTGGACGTGGTCAATAAAGGCTATAACCCCGACCGCGGCATGTGGCAGAAAACGGACGGGGTGGCGTATTTTACCGGCGAACCCAGCCGCGCCGCGCTGAAGATCTCCTTCTTCGGCCCCTTCTATGGCAGCTATAACGTCATTGCGCTGGATAAGGAGTATCGGTACGCGCTGGTCTGCGGCCCCGACCGCGACTATCTCTGGCTACTGGCGCGAGCCCCCACCATCGCCCCGGAAGTCAGGCAGCAGATGCTGGATATTGCCACCCGGCAGGGTTTTGATATCAGCAAACTGGTCTGGGTCAATCAGCGCTACAACTAGTGCGCGCTGATCTTCAGGCCAATGATGCCGACCACGATGCAGACAAGACTGGCGATACGCATAGCGCTGGCGGATTCACCTAACAGTACGATACCGGTCACAGCGGCGCCCACGGCGCCGATCCCCGTCCAGACGGCGTAAGCGGTACCCACCGGCAGGGTTTTCATCGCCCATGAAAGCAGCGCCATGCTGACGACCATCGCGACGATGGTGATGACGCTGGGAACCAGGCGGCTAAAGCCATGGGTATATTTCAGGCCGACGGCCCACACCACTTCCAGCAGGCCAGCGATAAATAAGACTATCCAGGACATAAGGCTCCTTTGCTGGGGCCGTCCCCGGATGAGAAACGCTTACGGGTCGTCCCGTAAGGTGGATGAAAAGTCGTAGTGAGTATATCCAACAGAATGGGGGAAGTGAAGAACGGTACGGCGCAAAACCGTACCGTCGAAGGCTGTTATTGCTGAGCTTTGGTTGCTGCGCCAGAGATTGCGCTGCCGCCCTCTGAAATATCCTGACCCACACCGCGCGTGGTGTTACAAGCGGTCAGTGCTGAAGAGAGGACCAAAACCGTAAAGAACGCTGCAATCGTTTTTTTCACCATAATGTCATCCTTAGTGTCAGTTTTGTTTTCATGCCCTATAAGCATAGACAAACCGTCCACAGATGAAGGGATCTTTGCGTTTTTTAAGAGAAAAGGAGTATTCGTGAAGGAAGCAGGCGCACCGGAAGGCGAGCGCGGCAGGCGAAACGGAAGGAAGTCAGCTTACAGCGCGAGAGATGGCGTGGCCCAGGCCCTGAATATCTTCACCGAAACCGCGGGCGGTATTGCAGCCAGACAGCAGTGCGCTGCTCAGAAACAGTAACGCCAGGAGTTTTACGCTGCGCTTCATGTGTCGTGCTCGTCGTGCCAGTACAGAAAGAGCGGCGCAGCACAGAGGCTGCGCCAGTCATCATGACGTGAAATTACTTCACGCGGGATACGTATTCGCCAGAGCGAGTATCCACTTTGATCACTTCGCCAATCTGGACGAACAGCGGCACTTTAACCACAGCGCCAGTAGACAGGGTCGCTGGTTTACCACCGGTACCCGCGGTGTCGCCTTTCAGACCTGGGTCGGTTTCAACGATTTCCAGCTCAACGAAGTTCGGCGGGGTGACCGCGATCGGCTGGCCGTTCCACAGGGTCACGATGCACTCAGCCTGATCCAGCAGCCATTTGGCATTGTCACCGATCGCTTTCGCGTCAGCAGACAGCTGTTCGAAGGTTTCGTTGTTCATGAAGTGCCAGAACTCACCGTCGTTATACAGGTAAGTCAGGTTCATATCGACAACGTCCGCGCCTTCTGCAGAATCAGTAGATTTGAAGGTTTTCTCAACGCGGGTGCCGGTCAGCAGACGGCGCAGCTTAACGCGCGCAAACGCCTGACCTTTACCTGGTTTAACGAATTCGCTGGCTTCTACCGCATAAGGTTCGCCATCTAACATGATTTTAAGACCAGCACGAAAATCGTTGCTATAGTAAGTCGCCATAAGGCCCTCTGAAATTGTTTAACTGGTAGCTAAGCCACAAAATGGCGCATATTGTAACCCTAAATACCCCATCCAGAGAAGATTGGATAACGCAACTTGCCAATGTTGTGACCAGTCCTGATGAACTGCTGCGTCTTTTAAATGTAGACGCTGATGAAAAACTGCTGGCCGGACATGAGGCCAGACGCCTGTTCCCGCTGCGAGTCCCGCGCGCGTTTATTGCCCGAATGGAGAAAGGCAACCCTGACGATCCGCTGCTTCGTCAGGTACTTACCGCCGAAGAGGAGTTTATCGTCGCCCCCGGCTACTCCACCGATCCGCTGGAAGAACAGCACAGCGTCGTGCCCGGCCTGTTGCACAAATATCGCAACCGGGCCCTGCTGTTGGTGAAAGGCGGTTGCGCGGTCAATTGCCGTTACTGCTTCCGCCGCCACTTCCCTTATGCCGAAAATCAGGGCACCAGGCGCAACTGGCAGACGGCAATGAACTATATCGCTGAGCATCCGCAGCTTGATGAAATCATCTTCTCCGGCGGCGACCCGTTGATGGCGAAGGACCATGAGCTTGACTGGCTAATGACCCAGCTGGAAGCCATTCCGCACGTTAAGCGTCTGCGTATTCACAGCCGCTTGCCGATCGTGATCCCGGCGCGCATCACCGAGATGCTGGCCAGCCGCTTCCACCGTTCGTCGCTGCAGGTGATCCTGGTTAACCACGTCAACCACGCTAATGAAATTGACGGCGAGTTTCGCGCGGCGATGGCCATGCTGCGTCAGGCGGGCGTCACGCTGCTTAACCAGAGCGTGCTGCTGCGCGGGGTGAACGATAACGCGCAAACCCTGGCCGATCTCAGCAATGCGCTGTTCAATGCCGGGGTAATGCCCTACTACCTGCACGTGCTGGACCGGGTACAAGGGGCGGCACACTTTATGGTCAGCGATGATGAAGCCCGTGAAATCATGCGTGAACTGTTGACCCTCATCTCCGGCTATATGGTGCCGAAGCTGGCGCGAGAGATCGGCGGCGAACCCAGCAAGACGCCGCTGGATTTAGGACTGAAGCAGCGTTAGCTCCCCTCCCTTGTCTGCCAGGTCGTGCTGGCAGACATCTTAATATGAATACACAGCCAGGTTGGGACTAACATACTCGGCAATCCACTTTACCGTTACCTTCTCGATATAAACCCCAGCGGCGGCGTATTATCGATGTAACACGATCAGTACGATAACATTGATAACTATCATCACGACAATCAGCGCGATTAACCAGGTGGGAACTTTAAAGGTTATATGTAATCGTTCCGATAGTTTCTCTGCCACCTTCACGCTATTTTCCCGCCTATCATTCTCCTGGATTGCTAAATTCACTGGTAGTGGAAGACTTAATTTATGGTCAATTTTCCCCGTATCATTGAAAATGACATCAGCAGTTTTACTACTGTGAAAATGCGTTAATCTTTCCCGATTCATATTCTCGCACTCTTCATCCGAGAGCGGGATAACTAAAGTATCCGGGGCGACGCTAAAGCCTTTTCGTCTGACGGTGATAATGATATCCTCAGATAGTCCGGCTTTGAGCAGCGATTTTCTCAACAAAGAGATATTTTGATAAAATGTATTTTGCGAAACTACCACACCCCGTGTTTCCCATACAGCCGCCAGAAAGTCATCCCGAGAAATCACTTTGCCGCAATTCTGCAATAGCAGCAGCAAGCATCTGGCGGTAGGCGCATTGAGGCTGATGCTCTCCCCATTCCCGGCAAGCGGTCGCAGCTCATTCATATTGGCATTAAATATAATTTCCTGATTAATTATACAGCCATTAAATAATGCAATATCATCCATATCCTTGCCCCACGCAACCCTATTATCCATAACAAAAATAAATAATCCCAGCCAAACCATGGCGTGAAAATTATCGCTTCAGACAGAAGCGGGGTCAGTTCACATTGAACTTCAGCTTTGAGGATACCGCATAAAAAATGACAAGCGATAGTTATCTTGTTTAAAAGCCACATTTTCAGATTAAATTTATCTCAACCTAACTCAATATCTCATTAGAAAAGGTCATTATTAAATTCACGTGTGCTTCATCAAGAATTCACAAGCATTTTTTGCACCAGACTTTTAAATTACTCCCGCTTCTCCATGGTTCGCTATGGCAAGTGATATTGTAGCGTCGTTCACAGGAGGGTAGGTTTCAGCACTATATAAGGAATGCTGGCGCTTATTTTCAATATCAATAGGAATGCATATTCCATTCCCATGATAACTGTTATCGATTCTACACAGGACTAAGTATCTATATATGGATTAATTAAATGAAAAAGACAATCGTAGCTGTAATGGTCGCTGCTTCTGCAGTTCTGAGTGCTCAGGTAATGGCAACCAACACCGCTCAGGTAACTGTACTGGGTGAAGTCTCTGATGCAGCTAACTCTTGCGTCGTGACTCCGACGGGTACCCTGAACAACGGTATCGTTCAGCTGATGACCGTGACCACTACCGAAGCGAATGCTGAAGCGGCTGGTGCTCTGTTTAAAACTCAGGACTTCGGTTTTGACGTGAAAGACTGCGCACAGGGTAGCGCCACTCCGGTTACTGCTGTAACCGTCAATGTGACCGGTGCCTCCAGCAACGCTAACATCCTGGACAACACCGCACCTGGCGGCGCTACCGGCATTGGTATCGGTATCCAGCGCGTACGTGATGCACACCGCGTAGGTTTCGACGGTTCTGACCTCATGACCGAAAGCTACACTGCAGCTGGCGGCACTCAGCTGAAGTACACCACTGGTTATGTGAAAGTGAACTCCGCGACTCCGGTTACCGAAGGTCCGGTTAAAGGTGTTGCGACCTTTACTATCGATTATACCCTCTAATTTTTCCCCGAAGGGGCTCCGCTTCACGGCGGGCCCTTTTTCGCATTCAGAGAAAAACCATGTTCAGGAACTTATTAAATATCACCGCATCCTGTGCATTACTCCTCAGTAGTATTGCCCATGCTGGTATTGTGATTGAGTCCACCCGCTACCTCTATAAAGAAGGTGCGCGTGAAATCACCGCGCAAATCGAAAATAAAGATGACATCCCTTATCTGATTAAATCCTGGGTTGAAGCGCCGGCAGGGAAAACGCCCTCTTTTATGGCTACACCTCCGTTATTCCGCCTTGAGGGTAAGCAGCAGAATACCGTGCGTCTATTTTCTACCGGAAACGTCAATGCCCCGAACGACCGGGAATCCATATACTATTTTAACGTGATGGCCATCCCGCCGGCGGACGATGAGAAAGCCAACGCCAATACTATTCAACTGGCGGTCCGCCACCGTATGCGTCTGGTCTATCGTCCAAAAGCACTTTTCGACCTTTCTCCAAACATTGAAGCAAAAAAACTCGAATGGCGGAAATCAGGCAAAAAACTGACGATTAAAAATCCGACACCGTTTTTCTTCTATTTCCATAGTGTTCAGATTGGTAGCAAAGAAGTGAAGCCGGAAGTCAACTCGGTCGCTCCAATGACGACCAAAGAAGTGACATTAAAAGAAAATATTAATGCCTCCAGCGTCAACTGGAAAGTAGTTAATGATTATGGCGGAGCAGGATCGCTCTATTCCTCATCGCTGTAATAAGAATTTTATTTTATCATTATAGGGATGTGTCTATGCCAAATAAGAATAATGGATTATTCAAACTATCCGCGGTCTTCCTCGCAATGCTTCCGGCATTGCTTTCTGGTTTGAATAATAAAGCGCAAGCACGTGACTTTTTCGATCCCTCATTCATTAGCTCATTGAATGGTAGCGATCCATCAACCACTCCCGACTTATCTATTTTCCAGACGCAGAACGCACAGGCGCCAGGGGATTATCGGGTAGATATCATGTTTAATGGTCGCTATCTGGATACCAGGACAATGAAGTTTGTTGCGAATAGCCGTGCCACTGGGAATAATCGAGAGCCCGCCCTGGTGCCCTGTTTGAGCCTGAAAACATTGGCAGAGTATGGCGTACGGGTTAAAGCCTTTCCCGAACTGGTCGAGGATAAAAACGGCTGCGCCAATCTTTCAGTCATCCCGGATACCAAAGCGGATTTCGACTTTACCGTCCAGCGCTTGAATATATCCATTCCGCAGGCGGCACTATCTACCACCGCGCAGGGATATATTCCACCGGATCAGTTTGATGACGGCATCAACGCCCTGCTGGTGAACTATCAGTTCAGCGGCTCAAACGACATGCAGGCCAATGATGAATACTACAGCCTGAACCTGCAGTCTGGCCTCAACGTTGGCCCATGGCGTATCCGTAACCTCAGCACCTGGAATAAAAACAACGGCGATGCGGGTGATTGGGACTCAGCCTATCTCTACATGCAGCGCAGCATTCGTCCCATCAACAGTAACCTGGTGATGGGCGAGAGCTCGTCACTCTCAGGCATCTTTGACAGTGTACCGTTTACCGGTATTCAACTGGCCACCGATACATCAATGTTGCCGGAAAGTATGCGCGGCTATGCGCCGATTATCCGTGGTATCGCCAAAACCAACGCCCGTGTCTTCATTAAACAAAACGGCTACCAGGTATACCAGACCTACGTGGCGCCTGGCGCGTTTGAAATCACCGATATGTACCCGAGCGGCGGTAGCGGCGACCTTTACGTCACCGTGGAAGAGTCCGACGGTTCTAAGCAGGAGTTCGTCGTACCGTTCGCTACGCTGCCGGTGATGGTCCGTGAAGATCAGCTGGAATATGAAATTACGTCTGGTAAATATCGTCCTTACGACGGCGGGGTCGATGAAACGCCCTTTACGCAAGCTACCGCGACCTACGGTGTCTCCAGCAGCCTGACGCTTTATGGCGGGGTGCAGGCCGCATCGCGCTATCAGGCGCTGTCAACAGGCCTCGGCTATAACCTCGGCGAGCTTGGCGCCGCCTCGGCAGACGTCACCCAGGCCTGGTCAAAAATGAAAGACGACGAAAAGACCTCTGGGCAGTCATGGCGTGTCCGTTACGGGAAAAATATTATCGAAACCGGTACAAACGTGACTATCGCTGGCTACCGCTATTCCACCCGCGGATTTAATACCCTCTCTGAAGTGTTAGATAGCTATTCTAATGATGGCAAGTATACTCCTCGCTCGCTGCGCAACCGCACCAATCTGACGCTGAATCAAAGCCTGGGTAAAGGCCTCGGCAGTCTGTCTATCAGTGGATTGATTGAAGATTACTGGGACGATAAGCGCACCAACAAGTCGATCAGCGTGGGGTACAACGGTGGCTTCCGCAATGTAAACTATTACCTCGGGTACAGCTATAACCGCTATACCTGGAGCGGGAATAACTCCGGGAAAGACGCCCAGGACGATCAGCGTATCTCGCTGACCGTCACGCTGCCGCTGAGCAACTGGCTACCGGGCACCTATACCAGTTATCAGTTAACCAACAGTAATCCGGGGTCTACCGATCAGTCGGTCTCCATCGGTGGTAACGCGCTGGATAACGACAGCCTGGAGTGGAGCCTGCAGCAAGGATACAGCAACCGGGAATACTACAGCGGCGATATGCGCGCAACCTATAACGGTGCTCGCGGCAGCGTCAATGCCGGTTACAGCTACGATCGCGGTAGCGAGCGTATAGACTATGGCGCCAACGGCAGCATTGTCGCTCATGCCGATGGGGTCACGCTTGGTCAGGACATCACCGATGCCGCCGTACTGGTTAAGGCCCCAGGTTTGGATAACGTCAAGCTGACCAACGATAACACCATCACCACCGACTATCGTGGTTACGCCATCGTACCTTACGTTACGCCTTATCGTCGCACCGATATCACCCTCGATAGTACTTCGCTTGGCGAAGATATGGAGCTTCCGGAAACCACGCAGAGCGTTGTTCCGACGCGTGGTGCCATCGTACGTGCAAGTTATGACGGCAATATCGGCCAGCGGGCCTTTGTGCATCTGAAAACCGCCAATGGTCAGGACGTACCTTATGGCGCAATGGTCCTGCTCGCCGGAAATAGTAAATCGCAGCCAAGTATCGTCAGCGACGCGGGCATGGTCTATATGTCCGGCTTGCAGCAGACCGGGATCCTTAACGTTCAGTGGGGCAAAAGCGCCGCGCAGCAGTGCAATGCTTCATTTACTTTACCGGCCAGGGAAGGCAAAGCGACTGGCATCAGTCAAATCGAAGCGGTTTGCCGTTAGTCATCCATAGGGGAATATATTGATGAAAAAAATACTAATATTAATAACATTATTAATTATTTGTTGTGAGGCGAGTGCAAAATGTACGTACTCAGGAAGCACCCGCCGGCAAACTCTTTCACTCAAGAATATAAAAATTCCAACTGATACTTCAATTCCGGTTGGTAGTGTTCTTTATACGCAAAAATTTGGAACTCAGACATATAAAAATTTTGAGTGTGATAAATCAACTGACGATCAGTACATTATCGATGTCGGAGCAGCCCCCGTTGCCGGTGTCACCGGAATCAAAGGTGGTACTGTATATGAAACTGGGATTGATGGCATTGGATTCCAGGTATCCGATCTCTTGCGTAGTAAAAACGGAGCGCTGGTCCCTGCAGAAGCGGGGTCTACTCTAGTTCCAATATCAAAAACCTCTGAGAATTACTATCAATTTATTACAGTATGGTTGATCAAGACCAAATCCGTCATCGACACCACCGGTTCAGGTTCAAATCCATATGTATCTTTCTCAGCTGGTAATTTAACAACAAACCGAAGCGCCAGCGAACGATTATTTTATTCGGCTATAGCAATAGAGCTGAAAAACATCAATTATCGTAAAACATCATGTAATATCTCAACGCCACGATCTATAGTTACGTTAAACCGAATCGACAAGAGCCAACTGATGTCAATCTCTCGAGGCGCAACAACACCTTCGCAAAAGACGATTCCTATGAATATTGATTGTCCTTCAGATTCAATTGGGAATACCGTCACTTACTGGTTTAATCCCATAGGTGGAATCAGCTCCTATGGTAACGGAATTGTGAATAATATGCTTTCTGGAGATTCAGCAGCAAGCAATGTTGGTATAATTTTTAAAATTTCAGGTAGTCCTATAGTCTTCTATGACACCGATAATTATAAATACGATATTATTACCAATAGTGATCTATCAAAGACAATAAATCTGACAGCTGATTATTACCGGATGAGTGATAGCAGTAGTGAAATCACCAGCGGGAGTGTTAAAGGTATGTTGGAAGTGATTATCCAAGAAGAATAAATATATCATCATAAAATAATTGACATTCTTATGTTTTTTATTTGATTAAATCAAGCCCAATAAAATTATTGGGCTTGATTATATCTTGCTGATGAAATAATATATAATCGCTCTAATGAATCGATGATGAACTATAATTTCCTTGTTTGAAACCTTATTCCTCTTAGGAAAAATCAATCATCATCTTTATGTTTCACATCTTTATAATAACTATTTTAGTTTATTCATAATCAATAAAAGTTACGTTAGGACATGAATTATTCACTTCAACATTCATTCATGATTAATTGAGTTGCTCCCGTAACAGGATCTCCCTATCCTTTTAGACGACCGATTTTGTCTTTATTAAATATAATTTCAATCTTAGCTAAAGGACTAATTATGCAACAATTAACTGCATTCGAAATGGAAAACATTTCTGGGGGAACAATCTCGCTGGAAAATTTAGCAAATGGGCTTCTGGACGCGGCAACTTTTGTTGCTAAAGAAGCTGGCGCAGGGATAATTGGCGCTGCCATAGGTGCTTTATACGGGGCTTCATTTGGATTACGCTGGGGTGGTGAAGGTGGTGGCATTTTAGGATTTGGACTCATTGGTGGCTGGGTAGGTGCGGTTGGAGGAGCTATTGTTAGTGGTGCCGTCCTGGGGACGATTGGAGTTCTCCTTGGTTGGGATACAATTTCTGATCTAACTGTACAGTCACTTGAAGGTCTCATCAACGGTACTTTCAATTTCTGGTAAAAACATAAGGTCTTAATAAGATCCGTGATAAGCGGATCTTATTAAATAACATAACCTCACAGGTCATCATGTTAAAGAAACTCTATCGCAAGGAAGCGGTTGAATATAAAAAAAGCCATTGGCGAGGAAAAGCTCTATTGCTCAATGGATTACCCGCTTGGTTAATATTACTTTTATCCACCTTATTTCTCATGGCTCTGATTAGCGCATTGATATTTGGAAAATTCACCCAAAGAATAGATGTAAAAGGTGAAGTAATTACCCTTCCTCATTCAATTAATGTATTTTCACCACAGCAGGGCTTTATTATTAAACAATACGTTAAAATTGGTGATATTGTTAAAAAAGATCAAGCACTGTATGAGATAGACGTATCCCGAAACACCTCCAGTGGAAATGTTAGCGCTGCGCAAATTGCATCTATTAACGACAAAATAGAAAACTCCAATGACATTATCAAAAAGCTAATTGACAATAAAAGCCAGACGATAAATGCATTAAATGAGCAATTAAAAACGTCGACCGATTCGTTGAAAGAGACCAACCGGATGTTACAAAACACCCAAGCCGGACTCAAAAAAATGCATGCTAACCTTGCAAGCTACGATAAATATCTTAGCGATGGATTAATCACCAAGGATCAATATAACTACCAACACTCTTTATACTTTCAGCAACAGAGTGCTTATCAGTCGCTGGTTAGTCAAAAGATGCAACTGGAATCGCAGATCACCCAGTTAAATAGTGACAGGGTGACAAAAGCTGCAGACTTTGATAACCAGATTTCCAGCCAGTATAACCAGGCTAATGACTATAAAAACCAGCTGGTTGAATCCAATGCTAACGGCAATCTGATTATTAAAGCGACCAGTGATGGTAGAGTTGAGTCTTTATCGGCAACGCAAGGACAGACCGTTGAAAATGGCAGCAGCCTGGCGCAGATTAAACCCACAGGAAATGTAGAATATTATCTTATCCTTTGGTTACCGAATAATGCCATCCCTTATCTTAAAGTCGGTGATCCGATCAATATAAGATATGATGCATTTCCTTCAGATAAATTTGGTCAATTCCCCGGGACGATTCTATCCATATCTTCCATGCCGGCATCTCGACAGGAAATGTCTGAATACACTAACGTTAGCGATGGCACCGCACAACAGGAACTGGCACTTTATAAAGCAATTGTGAAAATTAAAGATAAAGAGTTCAAACACAATGGTAAAACGTTGCGTTTATCTAATGGTCTTAAGGCGCAAGCCGTCGTCTTTCTTGAAGAGCGCCCGCTTTATATGTGGATGTTTACCCCTGTTTATAAAATTTCTCAAAGCGTGAGCGGCCCCGTCAATGACTAACGAACTGTTTGAAAAGATCATCACAAAAGTTAATTTTTCTCTTCTGAAGAAAACGCCTGTTATATTGCAGTCGGAAGCCGCTGAGTGTGGAATCGCCTGTCTGGCCATGGTTTGCGGCCACTATGGCCTGGATATCGATCTGTTCAATTTCCGTCAGCGCTTTGGCAGTCCCTCGCAGGGCGTAACGCTGATGTCATTGAGCAAAACGGCGGAGCATGCTGGTTTAAAAAGCCGGGCGCTGTCGTTAGATCTGGATGAAATCCGCCAGCTCAAACTCCCCTGTGTCCTGCACTGGGGGATGAACCACTATGTGGTGCTCACCAAAGTACGTAAATCCAGCTTTGTCGTACACGACCCAGCGCTGGGCAAGCGCATCATTGGTAATCAGGAGATGTCCAATTATTTTACCGGTATCGCTCTGGAACTCTGGCCGGATCAAAACTTTCAGCAGGAGAAGGCTAAGTCCCGCCTGCGCCTGTTAGATTTGATGCGTAATATTGTCGGTTTGAAGTCAGCGCTACTGAAAATTTTTGCCTTCTCGGTGGTCGTTGAAGCGATTGGTTTACTGCTGCCGATAGGTACCCAACTGGTTACCGACCATGTAATTATGGCGCACGACCAAAGTCTGCTGTCAGTCATCTGTATCGGTCTGGTCTTTTTTACGCTGTTTCGCACTTTTATCAGTATGCTGCGCGCCTGGACCTCACTGACGCTGAACACGCTAACGAATATTCAGTGGAAAACCACCCTTTTCGATCATCTGACCAGTCTGCCACTATCCTTTTTCGAAAAGCGTCATCTTGGGGATATTCAGTCACGTTTCTCCTCCCTGGATACGATACGCTCAACGTTTACGAATAGTATTGTCAGCGGCATTATTGACTCGATCATGACTATTGGCCTGCTGATCATGTTGACGCTGTATGGCGGCTGGCTAACATGGGTGGTCGTTGGTTTTACCCTGTGCTATGCGATTATGCGCCTGGCAACTTATCATTTCTATCGTCGCGTGGCAGAAGAGCAGGTTATTAAGGGAGCGCGATCCAGCTCCCACTTTATGGAGTCTCTGTACGGTATCTCGACCATCAAAGCGCTCAATCTTAAAGAGCGGCGCTCCCAGCACTGGCTCAATATTAATATCGAAGCCTGCAACGCCGGTATTAAACAAACCCGCTTTGATATGATGTTTGGAGGGGTGAACACCTTTATTACCGCTATTGATCAGGTCGCAGTCCTCTGGCTGGGCGCCATTATGGTTATTGATAATAATATGACCCTCGGTATGTTTATGGCATTTAATTCCTATCGTGGACAATTCTCACAGCGCGCCTCCAGTCTGGTCGATCTGTGTATGCAGCTGCGAATGCTCTCTTTACATAACGAGCGTCTATCAGAGATTGTCTTTAGCGAACCGGAAAAAGAGCTCCCCGCGCGAGAAGTATTTTCTCCGGATTCAGGCGCCAAACTGGAGGTCAAAAACCTCTGTTATCAATATGACCCATTTTCTCAGCCGATTTTTTCAAATTTAAACATCACGGTGGAGCCAGGCGAGTCCGTGGCCTTAATTGGCCCTTCAGGTGTCGGAAAAACCACACTGTTAAAAGTGATGTGTGGCCTGCTTTCACCGACGAGTGGGGATGTACTGGCTGATAATCTTGATATCACGAAAATTGGTCTCAATAATTATCGCCAGGGTACCGCCTGCGTACTCCAGGAAGACCGCCTCTTTTCCGGATCGCTTATCGATAATATCAGCGGCTTTCAGGACAACGCCGACCTTGATTTTGTAATGGAATGCGCCAAACGTTGCAATATTCATGATGAGATCATGAAGATGCCGATGGGCTATGAAACCATAGTCGGCGAACTGGGACTGGGGATCTCCGGTGGACAAAAACAGCGTATTCTAATTGCCCGAGCGCTGTATCGTAAACCAAGCATTCTGTTTATGGATGAGGCCACCAGCCACCTCGACTTACGGAATGAATCAGTTATCAATCAGTCAATCTCAGCGTTAAGCATTACCCGAATTATCGTCGCTCACCGGCCATCCACGATTGCCTCTGCCGATCGCATTATCGACCTGTCACAGTCGAAAACCTTGGTGCCAGCCTAAAAAGGAGAAAACAATGCAAGGAACGTTTATTGGATTTAATACCGCAGGAATTACCTTTGAAGATCGATTTCTGGCGCTGCTGTTAAAAATAAAGCAGCAAAATGGCCCCTGTCAGCAATACTATCTGCAAGCACCTATACTTCTCGATTTTCTACTTATCCTGCAAAATCGTCTGCTTGTGACGTATAAGCGATTACACGAACAAGGGGAAACCTTTAAAGAAGAGCTTATCGCTTATAATGAATCGCTGATCGCTAATATCCCTGCCGTAGAGATGGCGGAGATTCAGCAACCGAACCCGGAACGCCGTATTATGTCGATTACTCTTAAACCAGGCGAAACTGAATCGACTCTCATTCTGGTTCTCCAGAATGAGCAAATCTGCACATTATGTATTGAAGACAGGCAGGTAGAGGCATTACTCGCAGGTATTCAACAAGCGTTGAAAACAGTGAATGACCAAGCAGTTATACAATACTTAAGTTCAAATATGGATTTTTTAATGTGCTACACCGTGGACTTAACCACCCAGCCAAATATTGATTATCAACAGCATCCTCAGGAAGAGTGGAAGCTGAACCTGTTTTCCCATTATCTGGGTGCGCTGTACTGCTGCGAGACGGAGGAAGGGAAGAAAATTGTCTCCGGTGCGGTAGTCAAAACCAGCGTACCGCATCTGTCTGAACTGGAAAACAACGTGGTAATGCAGCTTATCGAGAAAAGCCCCAAGCTTAAGACGATGCACACGGCGCTGGCGCCATGCCAAATCTTCAGTACCATTATTCCTTCCCAGCCAGGAAGAATGCTCAGCCTGGAAGAGTGTCTGCGTCCCCTGCATGCCTTCTATCTGGAGAAGAAAGCGGAGCTTAACGCCTGACCCTCTTCTACCGGTCACGCCTCTCTCTACGCTCGCAGAGAGAGGCATCGCGCATCAGTTCGGGCACTTATATACCTGGCCGTTCATCTCGCTGTCGGTGGGCACAAAGCTCGACAACAGATTTTGCGTCGGGCTGCTGACGCCATAAATCACGTTGCCGCCCATGGCTGCCGCCTGGTTACGCAGGGCGTTAGCCGCACCGCGCATGGAGCCACCCTCATCGCCATTCTGGCCGGAGAGCCAGTTACTCTGTTTACCCGTCGCGGTCCCTAACAGCTGACACTCTGCGCCCGGCTTCTCCTGTACAAAACGCACATTCTGGCCGGCAGAGGTTAATTCATTGCTGGAACTGCAACCTGCTAACAGTAAGGCTGCGCCGGCAATCCCTGCTAAATATTTTACCTGCATGTTATTCCCCATGATCGATGAGCTGGACGCACTGGCCCGGATGTAAACCTGTCATCCTTCAAACTGCGTCGGCATGAGCCGCTTTCATTCCTTACCCGGTCGCGCTTGTCAGTCGCTTCCGATACGAAGGTGCTTGCCGCTCTGATACAGCTTAAATGATTTTATGTATAAGCCTTATACTAAAAAGCGCACCAAAAGAAAAACCCCCAGCCATTGCTGGCCAGGGGTTTCTGCTTTTTTATGCTGTATAGCGCACGATTACATCATGCCGCCCATACCGCCCATGCCACCCATGCCGCCAGCAGCACCTAAATCAGGCGCGTCGCCTTTCGGCAGGTCGGTCACCATGCACTCGGTGGTGATCATCAGGCCAGCCACGGAAGCCGCGTACTGCAGTGCAGAACGGGTTACTTTGGTTGGGTCCAGGATACCGAAGTCGATCATGTTGCCGTATTCTTCAGTTGCCGCGTTGTAACCGTAGTTACCGTCGCCTGCTTTCACGTTGTTCGCGACAACAGACGGCTCTTCACCGGCGTTGGACACGATCTGACGCAGCGGCGCTTCCATTGCGCGCAGCGCAACTTTGATACCGACGTTCTGATCTTCGTTCTGACCGGTCAGGCCAGCGAGTTTCGCAGCAACGCGAACCAGCGCTACGCCGCCGCCAGCCACCACGCCTTCTTCAACCGCAGCACGGGTTGCGTGCAGGGCGTCGTCGACGCGTGCTTTTTTCTCTTTCATTTCAACTTCGGTAGCTGCACCGACTTTGATTACTGCCACGCCGCCAGCCAGTTTAGCGACACGTTCCTGCAGTTTTTCACGGTCATAGTCGGAGGTTGCTTCTTCGATCTGCTTACGGATCTGAGCAACACGGCCCTGGATTGCGGACTCTTCGCCAACGCCATCGATGATGGTGGTGGTGTCTTTATTGATAACCACGCGTTTCGCCTGGCCCAGGTCTTCCAGAGTTGCTTTTTCCAGCTCCATACCGATCTCTTCAGAGATAACGGTACCTCCGGTCAGAGTAGCGATATCCTGCAGCATGGCTTTACGACGGTCGCCGAAGCCCGGCGCTTTCACCGCAGCCACTTTAACGATGCCGCGCATGGTGTTAACCACCAGGGTCGCCAGCGCTTCGCCTTCAACGTCTTCAGCGATGATAACCAGCGGTTTGCCCGCTTTCGCTACAGCTTCCAGAACCGGCAGCATTTCGCGGATGTTGGAGATTTTTTTGTCAGCCAGCAGGATGAACGGGCTTTCCAGCTCAACGGCGCCGGTGTCCGGCTTGTTGATGAAGTACGGGGACAGGTAGCCACGGTCGAACTGCATACCTTCAACCACGTCCAGTTCGTCTTCCAGGCCAGTACCGTCTTCAACGGTGATCACGCCTTCTTTACCGACTTTGTCCATCGCTTCCGCGATCAGTTTACCTACGGTTTCGTCAGAGTTAGCGGAGATGGTACCTACCTGAGCGATAGCTTTGGAGTCAGAGCACGGAACAGACAGCGCTTTCAGCTCTTCTACTGCAGCCAGTACCGCTTTATCGATACCGCGTTTCAGATCCATCGGGTTCATGCCTGCAGCAACAGCTTTCAGGCCTTCGTTCACAATGGCCTGCGCCAGCACGGTTGCGGTGGTGGTACCGTCGCCTGCCGCGTCGTTCGCTTTAGAGGCAACTTCTTTCACCATCTGCGCGCCCATGTTTTCAAACTTGTCTTCCAGTTCGATTTCACGAGCAACGGAAACGCCATCTTTGGTGATGGTCGGCGCGCCGAAGGATTTGTCCAGAACCACGTTACGGCCTTTCGGGCCCAGGGTCACTTTAACTGCATCTGCCAGTACGTTTACGCCGCGCAGCATTTTTACACGAGCGTCGTTACCGAATTTTACGTCTTTTGCTGCCATTTCTTATATTCCTCAAATTCGTTCAGGGTCGTGCGAATTAAGCTTCAACAATTGCCAGGATGTCGCTTTCGGACATGATCAGTACTTCTTCGTTGTCGATCTTTTCAGTCTTCACGCCGTAGCCATCGTTGAAAATCACGATGTCACCAACTTTAACGTCCAGCGGCTGCACGGTCCCGTTTTCCAGGATGCGGCCTTTACCGACAGCGATGATTTCGCCACGCGTTGACTTAGCTGCTGCAGAACCGGTCAGAACGATGCCGCCCGCAGATTTGGTTTCAACTTCTTTACGTTTGACGATCACACGATCATGTAACGGACGAATACTCATTGATAGCTCTCCTTCGAGAAAGTCATTATCAGTTATGGGTGACGCCGGGCCGAACGCGGTTTACCGGCTAGTGCAGAGAGAGATGGGGATGGCCATTTCCGGCTTCAAGGGCAAAATTAAAAAAAAATTTTTACCTTTGCGCTGGCACGCAAAAAGCGGCGTCACCGGGCAACCGGTCATAAGGAAAAGCGATTGTGATACTCTCTTTCTTTTTACTGGCGCAGGATGGAATCATGAGTGGTTTAAAACAGGAGTTAGGGCTGGGACAGGGAGTCGGGTTGCTTTCCACCTCACTGCTGGGCACTGGCGTTTTCGCCGTCCCGGCGCTTGCGGCGCTGGTCGCTGGCGATAACAGCCTGTGGGCATGGCCGTTGCTCATCCTCCTTGTTTTTCCGATTGCCATCGTCTTCGCCCTGCTGGGCCGCCATTTCCCCAGCGCGGGCGGCGTGGCCCACTTTGTCGATATGGCCTTTGGCCCACGTCTGGCTAGCGTCACCGGCTGGTTATTTTTATCGGTTATCCCGGTCGGGCTCCCCGCCGCGCTGCACATCGCCACTGGCTTCGGCCAGGCGCTGTTCGGCTGGCATGATGCGCAGCTGTTGCTGGCGGAGCTAGGTACCCTGGCTATCGTCTGGTGGGTCGGTTCACGCGGCGCCAGCTCCAGCGCCAACCTGCAGACCCTGGTTGCCGTGCTGATTGTCGCGCTGATCGTCGCCGTCTGGTGGCGCGGCGGAATAAGCCCGGCGCAAATCCCCTTCCCCGCCCCGGCGGCGATCGACCGCGGCCAGCTCTTCTCCGCGCTGTCGGTGATGTTCTGGTGCTTTGTCGGGCTGGAAGCCTTTGCCCATCTCGCCTCGGAGTTTAAACATCCCGAGCGCGATTTTCCCCGCGCGCTGATGATAGGCCTGCTGCTTGCCGGCTCGGTCTACTGGGCCTGTACCGTGCTGGTGTTGCACTTCCACGCGTTTGGCGAGGAGATGGCGGCGGCCGCGTCTTTACCGAATATCGTGGTCCGCCTGTTCGGCGTCGAAGCGCTGTGGGTGGCCTGCGTCATCGGCTATCTCGCCTGTTTCGCCAGCCTTAACATCTATATTCAGAGCTTCGCCCGCCTGGTCTGGTCGCAGGCGCAGCATAAGCCGCAGAGCTACCTCGCGAGGCTGTCGCCGCGGCAGATCCCGCGCAACGCCCTCAACGCCGTGCTGGGCTCCTGCGTGGTCAGCACCTTGTGTATCTATTTTCTCGATATCAATCTGGACGCGCTGATCGTCTATGCCAACGGCATTTTCATCATGATCTATCTGCTGTGCATGCTGGCGGGCTGTCGTTTGCTGCGCGGGCGCTATCGGCTGCTGGCGGCGGTGGGCAGCATTCTCTGTCTGCTGCTGCTGGCGATGGTCGGCTGGAAGAGTTTGTACGCGCTGGTGATGCTGGCGGCGCTGTGGTTGTTTTTACCGAGACGCAAGCTGGCGACAGGCAGCGTATAGGCGCAATAAGAAAGCGGCCCGGTCGCGTCTGCTGACCGGGCCGATAAAAGTTAATCGCGGCGATCGTCCTTATGGTCCAGACGGTCGCGCTGTTCGTCCTTGCGCTGGAATTCCCCTTCGAAGGTCTCTCCACCGCCAGTCCCGGCGCTGAAGCCGCCGCCCGGCATCCGGCTGAAGCGCAAATGCGGCATCAGCTTCATCGTCAGGTGCTTCTGCACCGGGGGCAAAAGCAGCAGCAGGCCGAGGAAATCGGTAAAGAACCCCGGGATCAACAGCAGCAGGCCAGCGATAATGAGCGAGACGCTTTTGATCATCTCCGCCGCCGGGCTCTCGCCCGCGGCCATCTTCTGCTGCATCAGCAGGAAGTTTTTGAAGCCCTGGTTACGCACCAGCGACATCCCCACCACCGAGCTAAAGATCACCAGGATCAGCGTCATAAAGACGCCCAGCACGTGCGCGACCTGGATAAAGATCGATATCTCAATGTACACGTAAAGAAAAAAGGCAATAAACGGAATCCAACGCACCGGCGTCTCCTTCATCGACAGGCACCGAGTTCGGCCCCCGTAGTTATCAATTTGCTGATTGCATCCCACTAAGATGGGGATGCTGAGCGGCTTTTCAATCAGCGGAAATGCTTATTTTTTCCAGGAATAGGAAAGCGGTGACCCATTTCACAGATTAATAAATCTTCTCACACCCGCGATGTAATAAGTGATCAAGCTTACTGATATTCGCTATCATCAGCATATGATCTTGGGCACCGGGCCGGTTAAGGAAATAATCGTCGGCCAGAAAATATACTGAATACTGGATATTCTGTGTATTTGGTGAATTCATTGGCAGCTTGAAAAGAAGGTTCACATGTTAAACAACATTCGTATCGAAGAAGATCTGTTGGGCACCAGGGAAGTTCCCGCGGACGCTTACTACGGCGTTCATACTCTGCGAGCGATTGAAAACTTCTACATTAGCAACAGCAAAATCAGCGACATACCAGAATTCGTGCGCGGCATGGTAATGGTGAAGAAAGCCGCGGCGCTGGCAAACAAGGAGCTGCAGACCATTCCCAAAAGCGCGGCAAATGCGATTATCGCCGCCTGTGACGAAGTCCTGAATAACGGCAAATGCATGGACCAGTTCCCGGTCGATGTCTTCCAGGGCGGGGCCGGCACTTCCGTAAACATGAACACCAACGAAGTCCTGGCGAACATCGGCCTCGAGCTGATGGGTCACCAGAAAGGTGAATACCAGTATCTGAACCCAAACGATCACGTTAACAAATGTCAGTCCACCAACGATGCCTACCCGACCGGGTTCCGCATCGCGGTGTATGCCTCCATCCTCAAACTAATCGATGCGATTAAGCAACTGGGCGAAGGTTTCCAGGCGAAAGCCGTAGAATTCCAGGACATCCTCAAGATGGGCCGCACTCAGCTGCAGGACGCGGTGCCGATGACCCTCGGCCAGGAGTTCCATGCCTTCAATGTGCTGCTCAATGAAGAGACCAAAAGCATTCTGCGCACCGCGGAGCTGCTGCTGGAGGTGAACCTTGGCGCAACCGCCATCGGCACACGTCTCAACACCCCGGACGGTTATCAACAGCTGGCGGTACAGAAGCTGGCGGAAGTGAGCAACCTCCCGGTCGTTCCGGCGGAAGACTTGATTGAAGCCACCTCGGACTGCGGGGCGTACGTCATGGTCCACAGCTCGCTGAAACGCCTGGCGGTGAAACTGTCCAAGATCTGTAACGACCTGCGCCTGCTCTCTTCCGGACCGCGCGCGGGCCTCAACGAAATCAACCTGCCTGAGCTGCAGGCTGGTTCTTCTATTATGCCGGCGAAGGTTAACCCTGTGGTGCCGGAGGTGGTCAACCAGGTCTGCTTTAAAGTGATCGGCAACGACACCACAGTAACCATGGCCTCCGAAGCCGGGCAGCTGCAGCTGAACGTAATGGAGCCAGTGATCGGCCAGGCGATGTTCGAATCTATCCATATTCTGACCAACGCCTGCTACAACCTGCTGGAGAAATGCGTCAACGGCATTACCGCCAACAAAGCGGTGTGCGAAGGTTACGTCTATAACTCCATCGGTATCGTTACTTACCTCAACCCGTTTATCGGCCACCACAATGGCGATATCGTCGGCAAGATCTGCGCCGAAACCGGGAAGAGCGTGCGGGAAGTGGTGCTGGAGCGTGGGCTGCTGACGGCGGCGGAGCTGGATGACATTTTCTCCGCGCAAAACCTGATGCATCCTGCTTATAAAGCGAAGCGTTATACCGATGAAAGCGAACAGTAATCTTTCCGGATAGTCATTCAAAGGCATGTCAGCGATGACATGCCTTTTTGCTTTTTAGTTTTACTAAAATACAACAATCCAATATCAACTTGTTAAAAAACAAGGAAGGCATATATGTTTGGTGCAGAACTGGTTATTGTCCTGCTGGCGATTTATCTCGGCGCCCGGCTCGGCGGCATCGGTATCGGCTTTGCCGGTGGCCTTGGCGTCCTTGTCCTGACGCTTATTTTTCAAATTAAACCGGGTGCGATCCCCTTCGACGTTATTGAAATCATTATGGCGGTGATTGCCGCTATCGCCGCCATGCAGGTCGCAGGCGGGATGGATTACCTCGTCAGCCTCGCCGAACGGATGCTGCGTCGCCACCCGAAATATATTACCTTCCTTGCCCCGCTGGTGACCTGGTTTATGACCGTGCTCGCCGGCACTGGCCATACCGCCTTCTCCACGCTGCCGGTGATCACCGAAGTGGCCAAAGAGCAAGGCATCCGTCCGTCCCGTCCGCTGTCGATTGCGGTGGTGGCCTCCCAGATAGCGATCACCGCTTCGCCTATCTCCGCCGCGGTGGTGTTCTTTGCCGGGATCCTGGAGCCGCTGGGCGTTAGCTACCTGATGCTGTTGGCCATCTGTATTCCGGTCACCCTGCTGGCGGTAATGCTCACCGCTATCGTCTGCAACTTCCTCGGCTGCGAGCTGAAAGACGATCCTGTTTACCAGGAGCGGCTGGCCAAGGGTGAAGTCAGTCTACGCGGCAGCCAGGTATTTGAACTGAAGCCGCACGCCAAACGTTCCGTTCTGCTGTTTCTGATCGGCATCGTGGCGGTGATGTTCTACGCTACGGCCATCAGCGATACCGTCGGCCTGATCAAAAACCCTGTACTACCGCGTAACGAGGCGATCGTGGTGTTTATGCTGACCATCGCCACCCTGATCAGCATCACCTGCAAAATCGACACCGGCGAAGTGCTCAATGCCAGTACCTTTAAGTCCGGGATGAGCGCTTGCGTCTGCGTGCTCGGCGTCGCCTGGCTGGGGGATACCTTCGTTAAAGCGCATATCAGCGACATCCAGGCCGTGGCCGGCGACTTGCTGCAAAACTACCCGTGGCTGCTGGCGGTGGTGCTGTTCTTCGCCGCCACGCTGCTCTACTCGCAGGCGGCCACCACCAAAGCGCTGATGCCCGCCGCGCTGCTGCTGGGCGTCAGCCCGCTGACGGCGATTGCCTCCTTTGCCGCGGTCTCGGCGCTGTTCGTCCTGCCCACCTACCCGACCCTGCTGGCGGCGGTGGAGATGGACGACACCGGCTCAACCCGCATTGGTAAATATGTCTTTAACCACGCCTTCCTGATCCCCGGCGTTATCGCTATCACCCTGTGCGTGATCCTGGGTTTCATCTTCGGCGGGATTATGCTGTAAATGCCGTCGGCAGCGGGCCCCGCGCGGGCCCGCTGCCCGTTTCCCTCCCATTCCCCGCTCGTGACGCTAATATCCCCGCATCTTGCATGCTATAGTGCCTCTTTTCGCTGATACGAGGTTCATGATGACTACGCCTGATGCTGTTGTTGTGCTCTGTACCGCGCCGGATGAAGCAACCGCCCAGGATCTGGCGGCGAAAGCGCTGGCGGAAAAGCTGGCCGCCTGCGCCACGCTCCTGCCGGGGGCCACCTCGCTCTATTACTGGGAAGGGAAGCTGGAGCAGGAGTATGAAGTTCAGATGCTGCTCAAAACCGATCTTGCCCATCAGCAGGCGCTGCTGGACTGCCTGAAGTCTCACCACCCGTATCAAACCCCTGAACTGCTGGTTCTGCCCGTCACGTATGGAGACAACGATTACCTCTCATGGCTTACCGCATCATTACGCTGATCCTGCTGCTGTGCAGCGCGTCAGTCACCGCCGGGTTATTCGACGCACCGGGGCGCTCGAACTTCGTGCCTGCTGACCAGGCCTTCGCCTTTGACTTTCAGCAGCAACAGCATGACCTCAACCTGAGCTGGCAAATCAAGGATGGTTATTATCTTTATCGTCAACAGTTTACCTTCCGCGCCGCCGGGGCGACTCTCGACGAACCGGCACTGCCGGCGGGCGAGTGGCACGAGGATGAGTTTTACGGCAAAAGCGAGATCTTTCGCCAGCGCCTGACCGTTCCGGTCACGGTGAAGCAGGCGGACAAAGACGCCACTCTCACCGTCACCTGGCAGGGCTGCGCCGATGCCGGATTCTGTTATCCGCCGGAGACCAAAGTGATCCCGCTGAGCGCCGTGCTGGCGGCTTCGGCAGATGGCCAGGCGTCCACCATTGACCCTGCGCCGCCGCCGAGCAGTCGTCCGGTGTTCAACCCGCCGCTGCCGGTTGAGCCGCGTCCGTCCCCGGAGATCGCCACTTCACCTGCGCCTGCCTCTGCGCCGCCAGCTGACGCCCCCGCCCGCCTGCCTTTCACCGCCCTGTGGGCGCTGCTGATAGGCATTGGTATCGCCTTCACCCCCTGCGTGCTGCCGATGTACCCGCTGATTTCCGGCATCGTGCTGGGCGGCAAACAGCGGCTTTCCACCGCGCGCGCCCTGCTGCTGGCCTTTATTTATGTCCAGGGGATGGCCTTAACCTACACCGCGCTGGGGCTGGTGGTGGCCGCCGCCGGGCTGCAGTTCCAGGCGGCCCTGCAGCACCCGTATGTGCTGGTGGGTCTGTCGGCGGTGTTTATACTGTTGGCCCTCTCCATGTTCGGCCTGTTTACGCTGCAGCTGCCCTCCTCGCTGCAGACGCGGCTGGCGCTGCTCAGCAATAAACGCCAGGGCGGATCGCCCGGCGGAGTCTTTGCGATGGGCGCTATTGCCGGGCTGATCTGCTCCCCCTGCACCACCGCGCCGCTGAGCGCCATCCTGTTATATATCGCCCAGAGCGGTAATCTGTGGCTGGGCGGCGGCACGTTGTACCTCTACGCGCTGGGCATGGGCCTGCCGTTGATCCTCGTCACCGTGTTTGGCAACCGTCTGCTGCCGAAGAGCGGGCCATGGATGGGCCATGTGAAGACCGCCTTCGGGTTCGTGATCCTGGCTCTGCCCGTTTTCCTGCTGGAGCGCATACTCGGCGACCAGTGGGGATTACGTCTGTGGTCAATGCTCGGTATCGCCTTCTTCAGCTGGGCGTTTATCACCTCGCTGGACGCCACCCGGCCGTGGATGCGGCTGGTGCAAATCATTCTTCTTGCCGCCGCGCTGGTCAGCGCCCGTCCCCTGCAGGACTGGGCGTTTGGCACCCCGGCGCTCGAGCAGCAGGCGCACCTGGCCTTCACCCGCGTCAGCTCGGTGGCCGAGCTTGACCGGGCGCTGGCGCAGGCAAAAGGTCAGCCGGTGATGCTCGATCTCTACGCCGACTGGTGCGTGGCCTGCAAAGAGTTTGAAAAATACACCTTTAGCTCACCTGACGTGCAGCAGGCGCTGAAAGGCGTCGTGTTATTACAGGTTGATGTGACGAAGAACAGTCCGCAAGACGCCGCGCTGCTGAAGCGCCTGCAGGTGCTCGGTCTGCCGACGATCCTGTTCTTCAACGCGCAGGGTCAGGAACAGCCCGACCGGCGAGTCACCGGCTTTATGGATGCTGCGGCATTCAGCGCCCATTTGCGCGATTGGCAAGCGTGAGCGACACTTTAGGAGGAAAGATGGAGGAGAACACCGTGCTGCGTGAAGACGTCCTGGCAGAAGCCATTAAAATTCTTGAAATTGAAGGTATCGCCAACACGTCGCTGGAGATGGTCGCTGAGCGCGTGTCCTGTCCGACGAGCGACCTGAAACGCTTCTGGCCCGATCGTGAAGCGCTGCTGTATGACGCGCTTCGCTATCTGAGCCAACAGGTGGATGCCTGGCGCCGTCAGCTGCTGCTGGACGACACCTTAAGCGCAGAGCAAAAGCTGCTAGCACGCTATAGCGCACTCACCACCTGCGTCAGCAATCAGCGTTACCCCGGCTGTTTGTTTATCGCCGCCTGCACCTTCTATCCGGATGCCCAGCACCCGATTCACCAGCTGGCGGAACAGCAGAAGCAGGCTTCGCTGGCCTACACCCATGAGCTGCTGACCCAGCTGGAGGTGGATGATCCGGAAATGGTCGCCAAGCAGATGGAGCTGATTGTCGAGGGCTGTCTGAGCCGTCTGCTGATCAAACGTAGCCAGACGGATGTCGATACGGCGCGGCGGCTGGCAGAAGATATTCTGCGCTTCGCCCAGTGCCGTATGGGCGGGGCATTAACCTGATTCTGATATCCTAACCGCCATGTCGCGCCTATAATTTCCCCCTCACTGATTGCTGACAGGGATTGATATGCGCGCGTTCTTCTGGGCTGTCTGGCTGGGGCTGTGTTCTACGCCCCTGCTGGCGGCTCCCCTGCAAGGTTTTTCCTTTGCGCAAAAAGACTGGGAGCTCGCCTGCGATAACACCGGCACCTGCCGGGCGGCGGGTTACGGCGACCGCATGGGCGAGGTTAGCGTGCTGTTGACCCGCAACGCGGGCAGCGAACAGCATCCCACCGCCACGGTCACCTTCGCGCAGATCGAACACGATATCCCCGCCGACTCCACCGCCAGCCTGCTGATCGACGACCGGGACCTCGGCTCGCTGGATGCCGTGGATGACAGCCACTTCCGTCTGGACAGCGATCAGACATCCGCCGTGCTGCAGGCCCTGGCGAACCAGCGTAAAATCGAATTCGCCCTTAACGGCCAGCACATGCTGCTTTCCAGCGCTGGCAGCCGCGAAGTGCTGCGTAAAATGGATGCGTTTCAGCGACGAACCGGCACCGCCGATGCGCTGCTGGATAAAGGCGATGCGGGCGACGACGCCATTTTGCCCGCCGCCCCCGCCCCGGAAATCATCGCCGCGCCGGTGATCCACAACGCGCAGCCTGTACCGCTAAACATGCTCCAGCGCCAGAAGCTATTGCCCTCCCTGACGCCGCTGCTGAATCAGCGCTGTGAAGACTGGCAGAACCCGGCCATTCCGGCGGCAGAGCGCCAGATTACCCTTACCGCGCTGGATAAAACCCATTCGCTGGCGCAGGCGCTCTGCTGGCGAGCGCCCTATAACGACGGCTATGCCCTGTGGCTGGTCGATAACGCCCAGTTGAGCAAACCGCGGCTGCTCACTACCGAGGCCTCCAGCTACGCCAACGGCACGCTGGTCTTCCTGCATAAAGAGCGGGGCATGGCCGACTGCGTAACCGGCGAGACGCGGGTCTGGGAGGGTAAGACCTTCGTTCCCAGCCTGAAGTACAGCACCGGTATGTGCCGGGAAATCACCCCGGGCGGTACCTGGATGCTGCCGACCTTTGTCAGCCAGGTGATCCCGAAGCAGCAGAAAGAGGCGGATAACCTGGCCCTGCGAACGCTGTATAACGCGGTGCTGAAGGCGCAAAAAAGCGATCCCGAACTGGCGCTGAACCGGGTCTCCGAGCAGTTTCCGTTAACCGGCCATATTACCGACTTCACCCTCACTTACGCCGATGACAGCCTGGTGACGACCAGCAAACCGTCCCCGGATATCAGCGATGACGAGTGGCAGGCGTTTCTGCGCTCCGCAATTAGCGCAGATTCAGAAAACGGCAAAGTCAGCTTTACGCTTATCGACCTCGACGGCGACGGCAAACGCGATCTGATCATCGACAGCTACGTGGGCGGCACCGGGCTCTTCAGCTACACCGGGGTGCTCCGGCGCGGCGAGGATGATTTTGCCGCCGTCGACGATAGCGACAGTGATAATGGCGACGATTTCGATGCCGGGGTGCCCGGCGCCCTCTTTTCCATTAATGGCCGCGGGGCTAACCAGTGGAACCACTGGGTCAAAATCAACGGCCAGGTGTATGCCCTGTGGTACAACGGCCAGTTTGGCGAAGATAATCTCTACCTGCTGCGCCCGTTCAGCACCGCCAGCCAGACGCCCGCGGTGACGGTTCGCTATCGCTATACGCTGAACAGCATCCGCTCCCCGGAGAAAGACCAACCGCTGACCCCCAGCCTGAGCGACGGCGATAAAGCGGATCTGCTGCGCTCGCTGGAGGTTATGCAGGGCAACCTGCTGAAAGATAAGCCCGCCAGCGACAACGATGCACCGATCTGCCCCATTCCGCCCGGCACCTCCGCCGACGAGGCGGACAACTACTACAGCGGCGTTGCCGTCAACTATATCTATGAGACGGTGGCCTATATTCCGGTGTGGCTGAACGGAAAATGTTATATCGGCACCATTTTCAGCCATCATGGCGCCTATCGTCACGGCGTGGATGCGGAAATCACGCTGAGCTCGCCGCGGGAAGATGAAGAGGTGATTGGTGATTACCTGATTTCCGGGTTGCGTCACGTTATCTCCGTCACCAGCGGCTGGAAAAGCCGTCAAGGCGATAACGGCATGCAGTGATATTGAGTCAAAATGCGCCTTTGAGCGCGGAATTGCCGCAAAGATAAGCAATCGACAAGTAATTTAAGAAATTTGGTTGACGGGGTGGGCGGATTACGGTTTAATGCGCCCCGTTGCCCGGATAGCTCAGTCGGTAGAGCAGGGGATTGAAAATCCCCGTGTCCTTGGTTCGATTCCGAGTCCGGGCACCACTTATTCAGAGAACCCAGCCTATGGCTGGGTTTTTGCTTTTCTGCAGCCGGACTCTCCATCGAACTCCACTCTATGATCCCTGCCAAGCGGCGCTGCGCTTGCGCGGGCCTACGCTGTTTGAGCCTGCGGGAGGACCCGTAGGCCGGATAAGGCATTTATGCCGCCATCCGGCATAACCGCGGGTACGGCGTCTGATGTATATCGCCAGGCGGCGCTGCGCTTGCGTGGGCCTACGCTGTTTGAGCCTGCGGGAGGACCCGTAGGCCGGATAAGGCATTTATGCCGCCATCCGGCACAACCGCGGGTACGGCGTCTGATGCATATCGCCAGGCGGCGCTGCGCTTGCGTGGGCCTACGGACAATGAAACGCCTGCGCAAACGCAGGCCGTCAGGCAAACGCAATAAAGAAAGGTATTATTCGGCGGCGGTTTTCCCTTTGCCGGGTAGTCTGAACGCTTCGCCATAAGGCTTAGCAATGCCCATGCGATATTGCGTCTCTTTAGCCGCCTGGTGGAGATCGGCAAACTCCTCTTTCGGCGCCGGCGGACGTTGCGCCTTTTTCAGACACTGATTGCGATGGTGACGGATCCACTCTCGGTCCTCATCGTCCAGACAACGCTGCATCACCTCAATCCATCTGGATGCCGCCCGACGGTAGAGCCCGCAGGCTTCTAACCGCTCCGCAATACTGTCCCTTATTCTCATCCACCTCGCTCCTCTGATGCTTTCACGATATCTCATGGTATTCCGACACGTGAGCCGGAATACCATGGTAAAGTTAATTTATGACAAAACTATTCCTCTGCGGCGCAAGGAATATATTCATTATAATAATCGCTGTGCATAGCAAACCGCCATGGCGGTAATTACTTCCAAAGAGCTCCGGAATTATATGCCGGGCGCCACCCTGGATACCGACCGGTATCGACGGTTGTACCTATCAATATCTATTTAATTTATTACATTTCCATCATTACATACCTTGCGATATCACCCATTTCCTGTACAACCAGCCCTCATGGCGATCGACCGGACTGGTCCAGCAGTTTATTTTTGAAGATAAATAAGCAGGCTTCATTAAAATTATCTAACCCCAGTCGTTCATAAAGTGCGGTCCGCTTGCGGTAAAGGCTTTTTAGCGAAGTATTAAGATTCAACGCCACCTCCTCCATTGTCATCCCCGCCCCAAGAAAACGCAGCATCAGCTGCTCTGTCATACTTAAGCGCAGATTGTCGAACCACTCTTTGGTCAGCCGATTACTCTTCATCTCCAGGAAAAGCCCAAATAAGGTCGCCATATCGGCGGGTGATAATGACATGTTTAAAAACGATTTCAGGCTGAGTAAATGCTCTTCCCGATGGCGCATATCGAGGACAATACAGCATATTCGCTTTCTGGATTGTGCCGCCTCCATCACCAGATAATCGTAATGACAAAGCGGCGAACGGCTATCAACCAGCAGAGAGAGTTCATCAACCTCATTATCTAAAATCGCTTTTCCGCTAGAATCTAACTGAATGATATCAGGGAAGAAATTCTTAACACCTTGAAAAAGATAGTGATCCTGGGTAACTAATATCATTGAATTTGCCACAAGTCGTCCCTTTAACATTTAATCAACAAATTCTCGTCAACCAGACATTATCCTTGCCCCTGTGGATCGCTCCGCATGGCGGTAAAAATAACGAGATCTGTGATTTATCATTAGCGCGGCATCTGAATCTGGCTGTGAAAAACCTCCCAGGGTTCGGACAGAAAATAAACGGATTAATTATAAATAAAAAAATCCCACAGAAAAGATGCTTTTTTTGCTATTAAGAATTTTTGTCAGAAATCATCTTAAATATCTATATAAAATCTTTCCCCTCACAGCAATATAAGCCACCAGGAAAATTTGAAACAAAATTCCAGCCAGCTTCATTTTTTATTTATTTCAGTAAGTTAAAGACATTGACTTCAACATGGCGATTCGAATTAAACCATTTTTACAGATTTATCTTAAAACTCAGCTCGTCATTTAACCATATTTATCCGCCGCGGTATCGGGTATAAATTATCCATTCAATTATCCACAGGAGATAGGTTTATTAGTTTGCAATAAGTCATTCACCCGCAGTGCCAGTCAGCTAAATGGGACCAGCCTCATCCTTTAACTCACCGTCAAAGGACGGTCGTGTTGTGCAATGGATTCTTGATGAACATATGGCAAATAGAAATGGAAAGATCACCTTATTCAAATACGTTATTGTTTAATCGCAACACGAAACTCTCGCTGTCAATCGGCGTACTTTTGCTCTTCCCGACGCTGGTTCAGGGAGCGGACTCGCTCTATGACCAGCAGATCCTGCAAGCGCGTCAGGGCCAGTACGCCCCCTTTCTCTCATATCTTCAGCAGTACCAGCTACGGCATGCGTTAACCCCTTCTCAGGTAGCCGACTGGCTGCAGGTAGCCCTCTGGGCCGGCCAGGACGATGAGGTCGTGAAAATCTGGCGACGCTATCAGGTCTATATGCCGCTTCCCGCACGGGGCACCGCCGCCGCCGCGCAGGCTTTGCGCAACCAGAAACAGTGGCAAGCCTCGCTCCTCCTCTGGCAGCAGGCTCTCAGCCAGTCCCCTGACAGTGACGACTATCGTATCGGCTATATCAAGACGCTGGCCGATGCCCGCAAGGACGGCGAGGCGCTCAGCGAAGCGCGTCGCCTGGTGGCGGAGCAGGCGAGCGTGGCTCACCTGCAGACCCTCTCTTATGTCTACCTGCGGCTTGGCAAAAGCTGGGACCAGCTGCTGGTGGACACGCAGATCCTCGATCGCGAACCGCAGAACAAAGCCGCGCTGGCCAGCCTGATGGCGACCCTGACCCGCAACCGGATCGACTCACCCGCCTTCGGCCTCGCGAATAGCGTCGAACTGACGCCCGCGGAAAAGCGCAACCTGCAGCTGAACGCCGCCGCCGAGCTGGTGCGCCTTGCCGATACGCCTTCCCGTGAAGAAAATGCGCGTTACGCGCTGGCCCGCACGGCGCTGGCGCAATACGACGCGATGATCGCCGCCTGGCGTCCCGATCCGCAGGCCGCCCCGGACATCACCCGGGCGCGCATTGACCGTCTGGGCGCGCTGTACGCCAACGCAGACTACGCGCAGATCATCCGCGAATACCAAAGCCTGCTCGCGCAGCAGCAGGTGGTTCCCGACTGGGCCATCGGCTGGGTCATCTCCTCTTATATCGCCCTCAAGCAGATTGAACCTGCGTTGACGCTCATTCATCAGCATCCCTCGTGGTTGACAAGCCAACAGAATGAAGAACATGAGCTTTTCTACGCCCTGCTGGACACCGCTCAGTACCCAGCGGCGCAACGGTATGTCGCCAGACTCACCCGGAATGCACCCTATATTCGTCATCTCTACGGCTCGCCGACGCCCCAGCCGAACGACGACTGGCTCACCGCGCAGACGCTTAACGTGCACTATCTTTCCGCCACCAACGCCCTGCCGCAGGCCGAAGCCCGCATGCAGCGCCTGGCGGCGACGGCCCCCGGCAACCAGGGGCTGCAGATCGACTATGCCGCCGTGCTGCAGGACAGAGGGCTGCCGCGGGCTGCCGAATGCCAGTTGAAAGCGGCGGAAGCCCTGGAGCCCGCCAGCCTGCAGCTGGAGCGCCAGCAGGCCTGGGTCGCTCTCGATCTGCAGGAGTGGCGGCAGATGGATCTGCTGACCGACGACGTTATCGCCCGCTCGCCACGGGATCTGAATACCCAACGCCTGGCCAAAGCCCGCGAAGTCCATCATTTCTCCGAGCTGCGCCTGAGCGTTGGCAAAGGGCTGCATTCCGACAACCCGGTGAGCGGTACCCACGACCTCAGTTTTGAGACGGCGATCTACAGCCCGCCGATAGCCGACAGCTGGCGGTTGTTTGGCGGCCACCGCTTTGCCAAAGGCAATTTTGAAGAGGGGAAAGGCAGCCGTCGCCAGCTGTTCGCCGGTATTGAATGGCGCCCGCGCGACGCCTGGGGAGAACTTGAACTCTCCAGCGTCAATTTTCACGGCGAGAATAAGCCCGGCGTCCGCCTTTCCGCCGCGCACGACGTCAACGATCGCTGGCAGCTGGGCGGCGAACTGGAGCGGATTTCGCAGCAGACGCCGCTGCGCGCGTTACGCAACGGCGTCAGCGCCAACCGCGGCGAAGGCTGGCTGCGATGGTATCAAAACGAGCGCCGGGAGTACCGCGTCAGCGTGGCCGCCAGCCGCTTTACCGACCACAACCGTCGTCAGGAGTACACCCTCTCTGGTAAAGAGCGCCTCTGGCAGACGCCGTGGTTAACGCTGGATCTGCAGCCCGGTCTGGCGGCCAGCGCCAATAGCCGCACTGACACCGCGTATTACAGTCCGGCCCGCGACCTCGCGGCCACCGCAGCGCTGACCGTCGATCACACGCTTTACCAGCGGTATGACACCGTCTGGAGTCAGCAGCTGCTCGCCGGCGGCGGCAGCTACTGGCAAAAAAATCACGCCGCCGGCGCGATAACGACGCTGGGCTACGGCCAGCGTCTGCGCTGGAACAACCTCGTCGATGCCGGGGTGATGCTGAACTGGGACAAACGCCCCTACGACGGTAAACGTGAAAACAACCTCGCCATCACTGTTGATGCAAACATACGGTTTTAAGGATGACCATGCTGAACACGACCCTGCGCAACGGCCTGATGCTTCTCGGCTGGCTGTGCCTTATCTTCAGCGTGCGTGCTGAGGAGGTCCCCTTCCTCGCCCCGCAGCAACGACCCCAGCTGGAGGCCAATAAACCCTGGCCGGCGGATCGCTTTCTGGTGCTGGCCTATCATGACGTCGAAGACGACGCCGCCGACCAGCGTTATCTTTCGGTGCGGACCAGCGCGCTTAATGAGCAGATCGCCTGGCTGCTGCATCATGGCTACCATGCCGTGAGCGTTCAGGACATTCTGGACGCGCATCATGGCCTTAAGTCGCTTCCGCCTAAGGCTTTTCTTCTCAGCTTCGACGATGGCTATAGCAGTTTTTATACCCGCGTCTGGCCGCTGCTTAAAGCCTGGAACGTTCCGGCGCTGTGGGCGCCGGTGGGCAGCTGGGTGGACACCCCCGCCAACCAGCCCGTTAATTTTGGTGACCTGATGACGCCGCGCGATCGCTTCGCCACCTGGGAGATGGTGCGCGAGCTCAGCCGCTCGCCGCTGGTGGAGATCGGCGCGCACACCTGGGCCTCGCATTACGGCCTGCCGGCCAATCCGCAAGGCAGCCGCGAGCCCGCCGCCGCCAACCGAGGCTGGGATAAAACCACCGGCCGCTATGAAAGCGACGCGCAGTTTACCCGGCGAATGACCGATGACGTGCAGAAAGTAACGGCGAAAATCCACGACGTCGCCGGGAAAGCGCCGCGCGCCTGGGTGTGGCCCTACGGCGCCGCCAGCGGCAGCACCCTGGCCATCGCCAAACAGCAGGGGTATCAGCTGGCGTTTACGCTGAACGACGGCCTGGGCAACGTGAAGGATCTGGACAATATTCCGCGCATGCTGATCGCCGGTAACCCGTCGATCAAGGCCTTTGCCAACGCCGTAACCCAGATCCAGGAAGCCGATCCTGTTCGGGTGATGCATGTCGATCTGGACTATGTCTATGACCCCAATCCCGTCCAGCAGGCAAAGAATATCGATAAGCTGATACAGCGCGTCTATGACATGAAAATCAGCCACGTCTTTCTGCAGGCCTTCTCCGACCCGCAGGGCGACGGCACGGTCAAGTCGCTCTATTTCCCCAACCGCTGGCTGCCGATGCGCGCCGACCTGTTTAACTTCGTCTCCTGGCAGCTGCAGACCCGCGGCGGGGTGAAGGTTTATGCCTGGATGCCGGTGCTGGCCTTCGATCTCTCGTCCGATCTGCCGCGCGTTCAGCGCTGGGATCCGCAAACCGGGAAGGCGTTGCTTGCCCGTCAGCCCTATGTTCGCCTGTCGCCCTGGGATCCGCGGGTTCGCCAGCAGATCACCGACATCTATGAGGATCTGGCCCGACACGCCAGCTTCAGCGGGATTCTGTTCCACGACGACGCCGTGCTGACCGATTTTGAAGACGTGAGCCCGGAGGCGGTCGCCGCCTGGCGGCAGAGTGGCCTGGCGCGCGATGCCGACCCGGTGCCCCAGCGTCCGCAGGAGCGTGAAGCATGGATGCGTTTCAAAAGCCAAACCCTGACCCGCTTCACTCTGCAGCTGCGCCAGGCGGTGCAGGCCATCCGCGGCCCGCAGGTAAAAACGGCGCGTAATCTCTTCGCCCTGCCGATCCTGGAGCCGCAGAGCGAAGCCTGGTTTGCGCAAAATCTGGATGACTTCCTTGCCGCCTATGACTGGACGGTGCCCATGGCGATGCCGCTGATGGAGTCCGTGCCGATCGACGCCAGCCAGGCCTGGCTGACGCGGCTGGTGCAGACCGTCGCCCGCCACCCGGGCGCGCTGAAGAAAACCATCTTTGAGCTACAGGCCAGAGACTGGAGCCGACGCCAGCACAACGCCATTCCTGACCAACAGCTGGCGGACTGGATGCGTTTGCTGCGGCTAAACGGCGTCAAAAACTACGGCTACTACCCAGACGATTTCATTAACAATCAGCCTGATATCTCCCGTATCAGACCGCAATTCTCTTCCTGGTGGTACCCTGACCATGACTGATCGCATTATCGCATTGTGCATTTTATGCCTCGTATTCGGGCTACCGTTAGGCGTCGCAGCGGTATTTACCGGCGAGCTTATCCTCGACTTTGTCTTTTTCTGGCCGCTGTTTATGTCGGTGCTATGGATCACCGGGGGTCTGTACTTCTGGTTTCAGCTGGAGCGCCACTGGCCGTGGGGCGAGAATACCCCGCCGCCGACGCTGCCGGGCAATCCGCTGATCTCGATATTGATCCCCTGCTTTAACGAGGAGAAAAACGCCCGGGAGACCATCAGCGCAGCGCTGGCCCAGCGTTACGCCAATCTCGAAGTGATCGCGATTAACGACGGCTCTTCCGACAACACCGCCCAGGTGCTGCAGCAGCTGGCGCAGGAGGAGCCGAGGCTGCGGGTGATCCACCTGGCCGCCAATCAGGGAAAAGCGGTGGCGCTCAAAGCGGGCGCCGCCGCCGCCCGCGGCGATTTGCTGGTCTGCATCGATGGCGACGCCCTGCTAGACCGGGATACCGCGGCCTGGCTGGTCGCCCCGCTCATCCACTACCCGCACGTCGGGGCGGTCACCGGCAACCCGCGGATCCGCACCCGATCCACGCTGATCGGCCGCATTCAGGTCGGGGAGTTCTCGTCAATCATTGGGCTTATCAAGCGGACGCAGCGGATCTATGGCCGGGTCTTTACCGTCTCTGGCGTGATCGCCGCCTTCCGGCGCCAGGCGCTGGCGGACGTCGGCTACTGGAGCCCGGATATGATCACTGAAGATATTGATATCAGCTGGAAGCTTCAGCTCCGCCACTGGGACATCTTTTTCGAGCCGCGGGCGCTGTGCTGGATCCTGATGCCAGAGACCCTCAAAGGGTTATGGAAGCAGCGTCTGCGCTGGGCCCAGGGCGGGGCCGAAGTCTTTCTGGTCAACCTGCGCCGTCTGTTTCACTGGCAGCATCATCGGATGTGGCCGCTGTTTCTGGAGTATGCCTGCTCCACGCTGTGGGCCTTTGCCTACGCGGTCACCATCCTGCTGTTTATCCTCAGCCGCCTGATGCCATTGCCGGACAACCTGACCGTGCACAGTCTGTTTCCGCCTGAGTTCACCGGCATGCTGCTCGGCCTGATGTGCCTGCTGCAGTTCGTCGCCAGCCTGTATATCGAACGGCGCTATGAGAAAAAGGTGGCCAAATCCCTGTTCTGGATGATCTGGTTCCCGATGGTTTACTGGATGATCGGCCTGCTGACCACGCTGGTCGCTTTTCCGAAGGTGATGTTGAAACGTCAACGTTCCCGCGCGCGCTGGGTGAGCCCGGACCGGGGAAAAGGAAGCCTGCGATGAATGAAAATACGCTCATCTTAACCGAACACCGCGTGCTGCCCCGGCTGGTGGACGCCGGCTTAACGCTGCTGGCCTGGCTCGGTTTTCTGTTCTTTCTTTACGCCAATTTGCTGATGCAGTTCATCGCGCCGCCCTCCCCGCGCTGGTCGTCGCTGATGGACTCCCTGAATACGGCGCTGGTGTATTTATTGCTTGCCGCGCTGAACGGCTGGCTGTTGATCCTCTGGTATCACTATAACCGACGCCGCGCCCACACCCGGCGTCACACCGCGGTGCTTACACTGCGGGATGAGGAGCTGGCCAGCAGCTTTAACGTCGCCCCGCAGATCATCTCCGAAATGAGTCGCTATAATTTGCTGACCGTTTACCACGATCACATTGGTCAGATTATTGATTTAAAAAGCCACGCGCTGCCGCCGCCCGAGGAGAGGGATCATGAATGATAGCAGGGCCGCCCTCGGCGGCCCTGACTGGGTAACGACGCCGCCGATCAGCCGCCGGCTTTTTTAATCGCGGCTTCGAGCGAGGCTTTATCCGCCAGTCCCGGGAAGACGGTGATGCTGGCTTCCGTGGCGCCGGTGGTCGGCATCACGATCACGCCCGGCGTGCCGCTAAGACCAATCTCCTGCGCCAGGTCGTTAATGCTCTGCAGTACCGGTTCGACGTCGCTGGCCTTCTTCGCATCAAAGCCGGCTTTCTTCGCCTGCTGCTGGATATCCGCCGTCGTCAGCTTGCCTTCGTTATGTCCGGTGGCGTAGATCCCGTTATGGTAGGTCAGATAGGCATCCGCCCCTTTCTGCTGATAGATCTGCAGGCCGGTTTTCGCTGCTTCCAGCGAGCTTTCCCAGCGGCCGCCAAAGATAGGCCACTCTTTAAAAGCGAAGCGGGTCTGCGGATGCGCTTTAATCACCTGTTCCATCACCGGCGCCAGCCGGCTGCAGTAGACGCACTGGTAGTCAAAGAACTCAATCACCGTGACTTTGCCGTTGGCCGGGCCGTAAGTCGGGGTATTTTTATCCTGGGTCAGCAAGGCGGCATTCTTCAGCACCGCCTGGGTGGCCGCGCTGGCCTGTTGCTCAGCCTGAATTTGCTGCAGTTTCTGGCTTGCCTGCAGGAGAACTTCCGGGTGGGCGACCAGGTAATCGGCGGCGATTTTGCCGATTTGCGCCTCCTGTTCCGGGGTGAAGGTCGCCGGCGCGTCAGCGGCAGAGGCCATCGCCGGCAGTAAAGCAGCGCTCAGCAGGGCGACAGAGAGGTATTTCTTGTGGCCAGACATAGTGGGGATCCTTGCGATAAGTGAACGGCAGGTGTGTCTGTATGACAAAATATCACCCTTTTTCGCCGAAGCCTTGCCCGACGGCGCGTTGATTCGTAACTTTATTTTTCAGGCTCAGGTTCCACGCGCGTCGGCGCGGGCCGGCGCCAGCGGTCAACGCTCACCGGGCGGAGTCCCCTGCGCAGCGGCTTTTCGTGGTATTTATTTCAGGTGGTTTCTCTCAATATGTATGCGTTTCTTCAACAATGGGACATGGCGGTGATTATGCTGCAGATTGTCGCCATCGACTTACTGCTGGGCGGCGATAACGCCGTGGTGATCGCCATGGCCTGTCGCAAACTGCCGCCGCAAAAACGCACCAAAGCGATCGTCATCGGCACCGTAGGAGCCATCCTGGCGCGCATCCTGCTGCTGGCGATCGCCCTGTATCTCCTGTCGCTGCCGTGGCTGAAAATAGTCGGCGCGTTGCTCCTGCTGTGGATTGGCATCAGGCTGGTCAGTGATGAGGAGGACGAGAGCGAGGTTGCCAGCTCCGGCAGCCTGTGGCGCACCGCAATCACCATCACCGTAGCGGATGTGATCATGTCGCTGGATAACGTGCTGGCGGTGGCTGCCGCAGGCAAAGGACACATTGCGCTGGTCGCCCTCGGCGTGGCGATCAGCATCCCGGTTATCGTCGCCGGCAGCAAACTGGTGCTAGCCCTGCTCACCCGCTTTCCCGCGGTGGTGCTGCTGGGCGGGATGCTCATCGGCTGGATTGCCGGCTCAATGCTGGTCAGCGACCCTACCCTCCGCCAGCTGTTTCCCACTGCCGGCGAGGGCATGGCGCGCCTGGCCGGCGCCATCGGCGCGCTGCTGGTGCTGTTCGCAGGCTGGCGCCGTCGTCAGCGGCCGCAGGCGAAAGACTAGCCTTGCCCAAGACGCCGTTGACCCCGACGGCGTCAAGTTTCTGCCACTTTTCTTCCCCTTCAGGGCGCATTTGCCCTACGCTTTATACAGACGCCTGATCCAGGGAATATGTAACCACCGCACTGAGCATAGATGAGATAACAGCATGGAATTGAAGGATTATTATGCCATTCTCGGGGTGCAACCAACCGACGATCTGAAAACCATCAAGACCGCCTACCGCCGCCTGGCGCGCAAGTACCACCCCGACGTCAGTAAAGAAAACGATGCCGAAGCCAAATTTAAGGATCTCGCCGAAGCCTGGGAAGTCCTGAAAGATGAGCAACGGCGCGCGGAATACGATCAGCTCTGGCAGCATCGCAACGATCCCGGGTTCGGTCGCCAGCAGCAGACCCACGAGCAGAGCTACAGCCAGCAGGATTTCGACGACATCTTCTCCTCCATGTTTGGCCAGCAGGCGCATCAGCGTCGCCGTCAGCACGCGTCGCGCGGCCACGACCTGGAGATCGAGGTCGCGGTGTTCCTTGAAGAGACGCTGGCTGAGCAGACCCGCACCATCAGCTATAACCTGCCGGTGTATAACGTGTTCGGCATGATCGAAAGCGAGACGCCGAAAACGCTGAATGTGAAGATCCCCGCCGGGGTGGCCGATGGACAGCGCATCCGCCTGAAAGGCCAGGGGACGCCGGGCGAAAACGGCGGCCCGAACGGCGATCTGTGGCTGGTGATCCACATCGCCCCGCACCCGCTGTTCGACATCGTGGGACATAACCTGGAGATCGTCCTGCCGCTGGCGCCGTGGGAGGCCGCGCTGGGCGCCAAAGTCACGGTGCCCACCCTGAAAGAGAGCATTCTGCTGACGGTGCCGCCGGGTAGCCAGGCAGGGCAGCGCCTGCGCATCAAGGGCAAAGGGCTGGTGAGCAAAACCCACACCGGCGATTTGTTCGCCGTTATTAAAATTGTGATGCCACCAAAACCAGATGAAAAAGCGCGTGAGATCTGGCAACAGCTGGCGACCGCCGAAGCCAGCTTCGATCCGCGTAAGACATGGGGGAAAGCCTGATGGCTACAGTAACAGTGACGTTTACCATTACCGAATTGTGCCTGCGTACCGGGGTGTCGGAAGAGGAGCTGACGGAGATTGTCGGCTTAGGCATGATTGAACCGCACCAGCCGCAGGCGGACGCCTGGCTGTTCGACGACAGCGCGGTGACGATTGTCCATCGCGCGGTGCGCCTGCGTAACGAGCTGGAGCTGGACTGGCCGGGGATTGCGGTGGCGCTGACGCTGCTGGATGAGAACGCGCGGCTGACCCGCGAAAATCGCCTGCTGCAGCAGCGCCTGGCCCGCTTTCTCGCCCACGGATAGGGGCGACATCCCGGGTGGCGGCGTACCGTCTTACTGCCGGGTGGCGGCTACGCCTGACCCGGCCTACAAACTAAGCACAGCGCAAGCCGGGGAATTTCCCAGTCGCGGCGTTCCGCCTTACCCGGGCTACCGGACAGTGTAAACAGTAGCCCGGCTAAGCGCAGCGCAAGCCGGGGAGTTTCCCGGATAGCGCAAACCGCGAATAGCGCTTAGTCCGGCAGCGAACCGGCCAGGTTGCGCGCCGAAACGCTCTCGCTGACCGGCGCGGGCGGCTCCGGCGCCTTAGCCGAGGCGGCCGCTGGTGCGGCTGTCGGGGCGGAAGAGGCCGGCTGGATCTCAAGGAACGAGGCCAGCATCTTGCGCAGCGTTTCCGGTTTCGTGTCTTCCGCCAGCAGCGCCGCCAGCATCGACGGCAAGCGGCTATCGACTTCCCCTAACGCCAGCCCCGCCAGCAGCGCCGTGCGCGACATATCGCCACGGTCGCCGCGATGGTGGGCCTCAATTTTTGCGTCCGCGAAGCGCTCGCTGGCGCTGATATCCGGGCGCAGGTAAATCAGCACTTTTCTGCGTTCCAGAGTCATAGACGCTCCTTAGCCAATAATTTTCAGACCACGCACCAGGGCGAACTGCGGCTCTTCAGCCACCACGAAACGGTCCTCACGCAGGCCCATACGTTCACGAATGGCATCGGCAACCAGCGGCGCGCCGCCGCCAATCACGATGGCATGCGAGTAGCCTTTAAAGCTATCGATAGCCGTCAGGACGCGGGTGGTCAGACGTTCGATGCTGTTAGTGATCACCTTTTTCACCTCAGAAACCGCATCCGGATCGTTGATGTTATCGGTCAGGTACGCTTCGTCATGGCGATTGATAATGATCTGGTCGACGTTATAGCTTGAGGTATCGGTATTCGCCCGCGCCAGCGCCAGCTTAACAGCGTCGGTCACCAGCGATACGCCCAGCTTCGGGTCGCCGTAAATGCGCGAAACCGAGGTCATCTGCCCGGCGACCATCGAGATATCGAGCGTGGTGCCGCCGAGGTCGATAATCAGCACCGAATGGGAGGGCTTGAGTTCATCGCACAGGCTAATGCCCGCCGGAATCGATTCCGGGCGCACGGTGACTTTGGTGATATTGAACACCACGCCTTTATTCAGTTTAACTTCGCGCAGCAGGCTCTTTTTCTTACGCTCAATGTTGTCGAGGCGATATTGCGCATCCTCGTCATAAAATTCAGTCAGCGGCAGCGTCACGACGATTTCGACGTCCTGTGGCTCAAGACCGCTGGTCAGCAGCGCGTGATGGACAGCGATGGAGTTCAACGGGCTGTACTGCCAGTCAATATTATTGGTCGGGAGCGCATCGGGAGTGATCAGGTCGAATGAGTACTTTTCATCATCCACGGTGTAGTTAAAGGGCTTCCCGGAACCGAAGGTGGCAGACCAGCCGCGTTTAAAACTGTTGGGGCTGATATGGGTGAAAGTTTCGCCATCTTGCTCCCACAGCATTTTGATATTGGTTGAACCATCATCGATAAAAATGCGCATCGCATTGCTCCATCACTGAGACAAATAAGAGAAAAATGTAACACCCAACAAGCGTAGCAAGAGTTAAAAAGCAGCGCAAGAGCACAAAAAAGAGACAATTCTGAGTTTTATTTGAGAACAAATGGAGCCAATAGCAACTCCGTGCGCATAAAAAGAGACCATTTTGAGGCAAATTAGAGAAATACGTTTTTCTCTTTTTGCCCGTTTTCGACGCTCATTTTTGTCCAAAAAGAGAGCATCCCTCCCCTCTTTCGTCAGCGGTTTTTGAACGCTTTTTACACCTGGTTGGGTACCACAATGGGCCGTTCCGGCTCAGCCACATTTTCCGGTACCCGGCGATATTTATCCAGCAGGTGAATCTGAATACGACGCAGCATATCGCCGTTGAGCTTGTAATAGCGGAAATAGAGCAACAGCGTCAGGGCAAAAAAGAGCGTCGGCAGCGCAATCATAATCGCCTGCATCCCCAGCAGCGTCTGGGACGACTGGGCCACATTCGGCACGTAACCGATGATACCGAGCACGATGGCGATAAACCAGGCCGCGAACGCCGAGCCCGCTTTCACCACCAGCGTCTGCACCGAATAGGCGATACTTTCGCAGCGGATGTTCATCGTATATTCGCCGTAGTCGACGGTATCGGCCACCATAATAACCTGCAGCACCCAGAACAGCGCGGTACCGATATTCAACAGCACCCCAGCCAGCGAAATCAGCGCGACGTTGTAGACCCCGCTCAGCGCCATCAGCAACAGCACGCCGCAGCCCAGCACCGGCATGATCGAAGCGCCCGCCCACAGAATGCGCCGCGACAGCCCTTTCACCAGCCGCGGAAACAGCACTAACGTCAGCAGGTTCGCCGCGCCGGCGTAGGACATGTAATACGGGAACATCTCCGCGCTGCCAATCACGTAGGTAAAGTAGTAAATCGCAAAGCCAGCGATAATATTCGCCGCCGTGTTATAGGCCAGCGCCATGCCCAACAGGCAGGCCAGCTGATCGTTTTTATAGATCAGCGCCACCATCTGGCGCAGTGAGAGATGGCTGGCATCCTCGCTCACGCCGCTATCCGAGGAGTAAACCTCGTGGACGTTGCGCAGCGTGACGAGGGTGGAAACCACGAAGAAGGCGATCAACACCAGGGTGAACATCTGGAAACCGAAACCGCGGTCGGCGCCGCCCACGGCGCTGACAAACGGCAGCGTGACGCCAGCAGTAACGAATCCCGCCAGGCTGGCGAAAAAGCGTGGATAGGGCACCAGCTGTTCACGTTCGCGCTTATCGAGGGTAATAGTCGGCACCAGCGACCAGAACGGCACATCCATGATGGTGTAGGTGAACCCCCACAGCAGGTAGGTTAGCCACACCCATGCCAGTAACGCCCCGCCGGAGAAGTGATGGGCGCTGAACAGCATATACAGCACCACCGAGTTGGTTATCGTGCCGATCAGGATCCACGGTTTGAATTTTCCCCATCGCGATCGCGTACAATTCACGATCCACCCCATGATCGGATCGGCTATCGCATCGAGGATCCGCGCCACCAGAAACAGGGTGCCGACCACCCCAACCGACAGTCCAACAATATCGGTGTAGTAATACATCAGGTACATGTAGACGATACCGATAGCGAAATCTTTACCAAAGGCACCAAATCCGTAGCTGAGCTTTGTTGTCATTGAAATACTCATAGGGTACAGGTCGCTGTCGCCAGCGCCTCCTTCAGTGTTTGATAGAGCATGCAGGGCGCCGCCGGGATCGTTGCCCCCGGCGGCATGAGAAGATTAACGATGCAGCCAGGCCGGCAGCCAGTCGCCGTGGCTGGCGATCAGATCGTCCACCAGCGCGTAGATCTCTTCGATCCCCAACACCGCGGCGGTGTGCGGATCCATCATCGTGGCGTAATAGACGTAATCGCGATTTTCGGTGAGGATCGCCTCCGTAAGCAGCGTCTGCACGTTGATATTGGTCTGCATCAGCGCCGCCAGATGCGCCGGCAGCGCGCCCACTTTGGTCGGCTGAATGCCGTTGGCGTCCACCAGGCAAGCCACTTCCACGCAGCAGCCCTGCGGCAGGTTGTCGATAAGGCCGTCATTGCGCACGTTGCCATACACCACGCTTGGCTCGCCGGTCCAGATGGCGTTCATGATGGTGCTGGCATACTCGCGGGATGGCTTCACCTCGATGCGCTCGCCGCGCTGATAGCTCTCCAGCTCCTGATGCCAGTTGGCCAGTTGCTCGACGCAGCGTTTCGGGTATTCATCCAGCGGCACTTTATAGCGGGCGATAAGGTCCTCGCGGCCCGGCTTGATAAACCATGGCGTGTATTCGGCAAAATGCTCCGACGACTCGGTCACAAAGTAGCCGAGCTTTTTGAACATCTCATAGCGGACGATGTTTTCGCAGCGCGGGTTGCCGTGCAGGTTAGGCTTCGGCGCGCGCCCGTCAGCGTAGGCCTGCAGCAGGTCGGGATAAAGGTTGACATAGCTGCCGTCGGCGAGCTTTTTCTCCAGCGAGAGATAGAACGCCATATGGTTAATCCCGGCGCAGCGGTAGCGTAAATCCGCCGGGTTGAGGTCAAGATCGCGCGCCAGTTCTTCCGCCGTTCCCTGCACCGAGTGGCACAGGCCAACCTGTTTAATATGCGGGTAGCGGGCGTAGATGGCCCAGGTGTTCATCGCCATTGGGTTGACGTAGTTAAGCAGGGTGGCGTCCGGGCAGACCTCGGTCATGTCGTCGCAGATAGCCCATAGATGAGGTATGGTGCGCAGGGCGCGCATAATGCCCCCCGGACCCAGCGTATCGGCGATGGTCTGCTCCAGGCCATGGCGTTTACAGACCTCAAAATCGGTGACGGTACAGGGCTCATAGCCGCCAATCTGGAAGGCGACCACAACGAAATCAGCGCCCTGCAGGGCGGTTTTGCGATCGCGATGGCAGCTGATTTCGCCCTTCGCGCCGACGGAATCCATCAGCTTGCGCACCACGGTATGCGACTCTTCCAGCCGGGTGTCATCGATATCCATCAGCGCGACATGCGCCGATTTCAGCGCCGGACGCTGGAAAACATCACCGAGAATATTTTTAACGAACACCGTCGAACCGGCGCCGATAAAGGTAATTTTTGGGGCGGTCATTACGCTCTCTCCATCAGGTCATTGAACCCTTGCAGAGTGGCACGCCGTTCAGCGTTGCGCTGCCCTGTTCCAACCGGAGCATTCCCGAAAGCTCAGATCGGCCATTAAGCGCCACAAAATCTGAGTTTTCGGGAACAGATTGCGCAAAAAGGAGAGAAAATGGGCCGATTCTTCCGCTAAGCTGTCGTCAGTTCTGGCGAAAAATGCAGCCACTCTGACAATTCAGGAATACGCTAACGATGGAATACCGCTTCACCTCCCTGCCCCCCGATCCCTTTATGTGCAGCAGCGATGAAAAGCAGAGCCGCAGCCCGCTGGCGCTCTACTCTGAGTATCAGCGTATGGATATCGAGCTGCGCCCGCCGCACGCCATGCCTACCAGCCACTGGCATGGCCAGGTGGAGGTCAACGTGCCGTTCGATGGCGACGTGGAATATTTGATTAATAACGAAGTGGTGCGCATAGAGAAAGGCTATATCACTCTGTTCTGGGCCTGTACGCCGCATCAGTTGACCCGCCCGGGGGATTGCCAGCAGATGGCGATCTTTAACCTGCCGATGCATCTGTTTCTCTCATGGCCGCTGGACCGGGAGCTGATCAACCACGTCACTCACGGGATGGTGATTAAATCCCTCGCCGCCCAGCAGCTGAGCGCCTTCGAGGTGCGCCGCTGGCAGCAGGAGCTGAACCACGACAATGAACAGATTCGCCAGCTGGCGATCGATGAAATCGCCCTGATGCTGAAGCGGCTGAGCCTCGCCGGCTGGCAGCCGATTCTGGTCAACAAAACCTCGCGCACCCATAAGAACAGCGTCTCGCGCCATGCGCAGTTTTATGTCAGCCAGATGCTGGAATTTATCGCCGCCCACTACGACCAGGCGCTGACCGTCAATGCCGTCGCCGAGCACGTTAAGCTCAACCCGAACTATGCGATGGGGGTATTCCAGAGAGTGATGCAGCAAACCATGAAGCAGTACATTACCGCCATGCGTATCAATCACGTGCGGGCGCTGCTGAGCGATACCGACAAGACCATCCTGGATATCGCCCTCACCGCCGGTTTCCGCTCCAGCAGCCGTTTCTACAGCACCTTTACCCGCTACGTGGGGATGCCGCCGCAGCAGTACCGTAAACTTAGCCAACAGCGTCGTCACGGTCTGGCCTTGCCGGAGGCATAAAAAATGCCGCCGGGGTTTCCCCAGGCGGCATGATTAGCAGTGAAAACAGTTAGTCGTTGATACGCGGATGCTGCTGCACCAGACGCGACCGTTTTGCCTGCAGATCGGCGATCTCCTGATCGATATCTTCGATTTTTTGTTCGATGTTATCGTAGTGCTCGCCAAGGATTTCTTTCGCTTCCTGAATATCCGACGCCGCCGGGGTCGCCCCTTTCAGCGGACGGTTAGCTGTCTCTTTCATCGACAGGCCCGTCGCCATACCCACCACCGCGATCACCATCAGGTAGTATGCCGGCATCATCAGGTTCTGGGTGGTCTCCACCAGCCACGCCGCCAGGGTTGGCGTCAGACCGGCAATCAGCACCGAGATGTTAAAGGCGCTGGCCAGAGCGCTGAAGCGGATGTGGGTCGGGAACATCGCCGGCAGCGATGAGGCCATCACGCCGATAAAGCAGTTCAGCACCACCGCCAGCAGCAGCAGACCGGCGAAGATCAGGCTCGTCACGTTGCTGTTGATCATAATGAAGGCCGGGATCGACAGGGCAAACAGCGCCACGCTACCAATCAGGATAAACGGACGGCGGCCGAAGCGGTCGCTGAGCATGCCGATAACCGGCTGCACAAACAGCATCCCGACCATGATGGCGATGATGATCAGCACCCCATGGTCTTCCGAGTAGTGCAGGTTATGCGACAGGTAGCTCGGCATGTAGGTCAGCAGCATGTAATAGGTCACGTTAGTGGAAATCACCAGACCGATACAGGTCAGCAGGCTGCGCCAGTGCTTAGTGGCAATCTCTTTAAAGGAGACCTTCGGCCCGTCCTGCAGACCTTCACGGTCGCCCTGCTCCATGGTGTCCACATGCTGCTGGAACGCCGGGGTTTCTTCCAGCGCATGGCGCAGATAGAGCCCGATGATGCCTAACGGCAGCGCCAGGAAGAACGGGATACGCCAACCCCACTCAAGGAAGTTCTGTTCCCCCACTACGCTGGAGATCAGGACCACCACGCCAGCCCCCATCACAAACCCGGCGATGGAGCCAAAGTCCAGCCAGCTGCCCATAAACCCGCGTTTACGGTCAGGGGAGTATTCCGCGACGAAGATCGATGCCCCGGTATATTCACCACCGACCGAGAAGCCCTGCGCCATTTTACACAGCAGCAGCAGGATCGGCGCCCAGATACCTATCGTGGCATACGAAGGAATAAGGCCGATACAGAAAGTACTTATCGACATGATCACGATAGTTATCGCGAGAATTTTCTGCCGACCATATTTATCGCCCAGCATCCCGAAGAACAGGCCGCCTAACGGACGAATTAAAAATGGAACGGAAAAGGTGCCGAGTGCGGCAATCATCTGCACGCTTGGGTTGGCATCGGGGAAGAAGACTTTACCTAAGGCGTAGGCCACAAAGCCGTAGACGCCGAAATCGAACCACTCCATCGCGTTGCCCAGGGAGGCCGCGGTGATCGCCTTTTTCAGTTTACCATCGTCGATGATGGTCACATCCTTAAGGGTGATGGGCTTTATTTTTTTCCTTTTAAGCATATTTTTCCTCTGCTACTCCGCCTTGAGTGCACGCCTCTTCGCCGAATGGCAAAGCCATTCGCATCGTGCGTCAGGAGCGGTGAATTGCTGTGCTCCTCATTTCAAGCGTAGCAGGTTTGCCTGCACTGTCTGCTGACAGAATGTACAACCGAACCTGTTGACGCCTGCTCTGGCTACTGGTGAATAAATAGAGCGGCTCATCGTGATAATTGATGAAATTGACCTGCTCCCCTTTTTTACCCTAACAGTGTTTATATCTGCGATCAACTTCACATAAATTTACCGCCTAATTACAGAGTGTCGAAAAATAAATAAGTTCATTTCCTGCCGATCGCCCGGAAATTATTTCGTCGATTTTGCTCCACCTCGGGCGGTTAATTTCAGCGTTTATTCGCTTCTTCTCGGAATAACACCACGGCTATTTTTTAGCAAAAAAACACCCGACAAAAGTGGGTGATTGCGCTATAATCACACCCACTTTCGGCTCTCAGCCGCTGTTTAAAGGACCAACGTCCTGTTTTTCGACGACATCACGAGGAACGTCATGCAACTGCCACACTGCCCAAAATGCGATTCGACTTACACTTATGAAGACAACGGCATGTACATCTGCCCGGAATGCGCCCATGAGTGGAACCCTGCCGAAGCCACGGAAGAAACCGACGTTCTGATCGTTAAAGATGCCAACGGCAATTTACTGGCCGATGGCGACAGCGTCACGGTAGTGAAGGATCTGAAGGTTAAAGGCAGCTCTTCAATGCTGAAAATCGGCACCAAAGTGAAGAATATCCGCCTGGTCGAAGGCGATCACAATATTGACTGCAAAATTGACGGTTTTGGCCCGATGAAGCTGAAATCTGAATTCGTCAAAAAGAACTGATTTATTTCCGGGCAGGCGACGCGATTATTTTCCCCTATCGCCGTCGCCGCTCCCGATATCCTGACGGTCCCTCGCCTCCCTGCGTATCCGGTCATTTATCCGGCCAGCCGCCGCTATTTATGCAGCCCCCTGCAGCGGTATTCCCACCCCATTTTCGCGCTGCCGTCTGGCTCAATCCCGCTGCGGGCGACTACGCTTTACGGGTTACGGTCACTGAGGTATTCACCATGTCCTTAAGTCCCTACCTTGCCTTTGCGGGCAACTGCGCCGAGGCGATCGCTTTCTATCAGCAGACGCTGGGCGCGGAGCTGATGTTTAAAATGACCTTTGGCGAAATGCCGCCTTCGGCGCAGGAAGCCTCTGACGGCTGCCCGTCTGGCCAGAAGATGGCGAATGACGCCATCGCCCACGCCAGCCTGCGCATCGGCAACGGCGAGCTGATGCTAAGCGACAGCGCCTTCGGGCCCGATGTACACTACGCCGGCTTCACCCTCGTCCTCGATCCCAGGGATGTCGCTGAAGGTCAGCGCTGGTTCGAAGCGCTGGCGGTCGGCGGACGCATTGAGATGACCTGGCAGGAAACCTTCTGGGCCCACGGCTTCGGCAAAGTCGTGGATCGCTTTGGCGTTCCCTGGATGATCAACGTGGTCAAACAAGGCTGACCCCGCCAGGGCGGCCTGGCCGCCCTGTCATCCGTCTGGCATTAACTCTTCATCCTTTAGTCATCATCACTTAACCGAACTGCAACATAAACCGGTCAGGATCGGCTCACAACGCGAGGAAGCTCCTCGCCTATGCTGTGTGAGGCTTGATGACCATGCACCTGTCCAGACATCCGACCAGTTATCCCACGCGCTATCAGGAAATCGCCGCCCGGCTTGAGCAGGAGTTGCGCCACCACTATCGCTGCGGTGACTATCTGCCCGCCGAGCAGCAGCTGGCGACGCGCTTCGACGTTAACCGCCACACCCTGCGCCGGGCGATCGACCAGCTGGTTGAGCGCGGCTGGGTACAACGCCGTCAGGGCGTGGGCGTGCTGGTGCTGATGCGGCCGATCGATTACCCGCTCAACGCCCAGGCGCGTTTCAGCCAAAACCTGCTGGAACAAGGCAGCGATCCCACCAGCGAAAAACTGCTGTCGGTACTGCGCCCCGCCAGCGCGCACGTTGCCGAAGCCTTTGGTATTAGCGAGGGCGAGAACGTCATTCATCTGCGCACCCTGCGCCGGGTCAATGGCGTCGCCCTGTGCCTGATTGACCACTACTTCGCCGACCTGCGCTTCTGGCCGGTGTTACAGACCTTCAGCCACGGCTCGCTGCACGACCTGCTGCGCGATCGGCTTGACGTCGAACTGACCCGGGTGCGCACCAAAATCAGCGCCCGTCGCGCACAGGCGAAAGAGAGCAAACTGCTGGAGATCCCCAATATGGCGCCGCTGCTCTGCGTCCGCACCCTCAACAGCCGCCAGGGCGAGCAGGCCGCCACCGAATACTCCGTCAGCCTCACCCGCGCCGACATGATTGAATTCACCATGGAGCACTGAATGCACTTCGATACCGCCACCCGCCAGCGCTGGATGTCCGTGCTGGCCCACAGTGAACCGCAAGATCTTCTGGCGCGCATGCACTCCCTGCAGCTGGCGCCGGAGTATGAACTGATCCGCACTCCCGAGACTGGCCTGGTGCAGCTTCAGGCCCGGATGGGCGGTATCGGCGACCGTTTCTTCGCCGGCGACGCCACGCTCACCCGCGCCGCGGTACGTCTGGCCGACGGAACGCTCGGCTACAGCTGGATCTTAGGCCGCGACCGCCCGCACGCCGAACGCTGCGCGGCCATCGACGCCCTGCTGCAGTCACCCCGCCATTTTCACAATTTAATGGAAACCCTGATAACCCCGCTGGAAGCGCTACGCAGCGCGCGCATTGAAGCCCGACGCGCCGAAGTCAACGCCAGCCGGGTCGACTTCTTTACCCTGGTTCGCGGAGATAACGCATGACCTTACAACCCGCTTTTTCCCTGGCTGTGCAGGATGCCCAACACAGTTTTCGTCGCCTGCTGAAAGCGATGAGCGAGCCGGGGGTGATTGTCTCCCTGCAGCAGTTACAGCACGGCTGGCAGCCGCTGAACGTCGCTTCCACCAGCCTGCTATTGACCCTTGCCGATCACGAAACGCCGGTCTGGCTCGCCAGCGCTCTGCATAACGATCTGGTGGGACAGAATCTGCGCTTTCATACCGGCGCGCCGCTGGTGGACCAGCCGCAGCAGGCGGTCTTTGCCGTCGCCAATGACGGCATCAGCGCCGAGCAGCTCAACGTCCTCTCCGCTGGCACCGTCACCGCCCCGGAGACCGGCGTCACGCTGATCGTTCAGCTCGCCAGCCTTAGCGGCGGACGCATGCTGCGCCTGACCGGGGCGGGCATTGCCGAAGAGCGAATGATCGCCCCTCAGCTGCCGGACTGCATCATTGACGAACTGACGGAGCGCCCACACCCGTTCCCGCTGGGCATTGATCTGATCCTCACCTGCGGCGAGCGCCTGCTGGCGATCCCGCGCACCACTCACGTGGAGGTTTGCTAAATGTACGTTGCCGTCAAGGGCGGCGAGAAGGCGATCCGCGCCGCTCACGCCTTACAGGAACAGAAACGACGGGGCGATGGACGGCTTCCCGAACTGAGCGTTGACCAGATAGGCGAACAGCTCAATCTGGCGGTGGACCGGGTGATGACCGAGGGCGGCATCGCCGACCGCGAACTGGCGGCGCTGGCGCTCAAACAGGCCAGCGGCGATAACGTCGAAGCGATCTTCCTGCTGCGCGCCTACCGCACCACCCTGCCGCGGCTGGCGGTTAGCGAACCGATCGACACCGCCAAAATGCGTCTCGAACGCCGCATCTCGGCAGTGTACAAAGATATCCCCGGCGGCCAGCTGCTGGGCCCCACTTACGACTACACCCACCGCCTGCTCGATTTTACCCTGCTGGCAAACGGCGAAGCGCCTTCTGTGCAGCAAGCCGAGTGCGACACGCAGCCGACGCCGCACGTCTTTAGCCTGCTCACGCAGCAGGGTCTGGCGAAGGCCGAGGAAGATCGCGGCACACCGCCCGACGATATCACCCGCACCCCGCCGGTCTACCCCTGCTCACGTTCTTCGCGCCTGCAGCAGCTAATGCGCGGCGATGAAGGCTACCTGCTGGCGCTGGCCTATTCGACTCAGCGCGGCTATGGCCGCAACCATCCGTTTGCCGGCGAGATCCGCAGCGGCTACGTGCAGGTGGAGATTGTCCCGGAAGAGCTGGGCTTTAGCGTCAATATTGGCGAGCTGCTGCTCACCGAATGCGAAATGGTCAACGGCTTCGTCGCCCCGCAGGATGAGCCGCCGCACTTCACCCGCGGCTACGGTCTGACCTTCGGCATGAGCGAGCGCAAAGCGATGGCCATGGCCCTCGTCGACCGCGCCCTGCAGGCGGCGGACTATGACGAAGAGATTGCCGGTCCCGCCCAGGATGAAGAGTTTGTGCTGGCCCACGCCGATAACGTTGAAGCCGCCGGCTTCGTCTCGCATCTGAAGCTGCCGCACTATGTCGATTTCCAGGCCGAACTGGCGCTGCTGAAACGCCTGCAACGGGAGAACGAACGTGGCTAACCCACTGACTGGCTATAACTTTGCTTATCTCGACGAGCAAACCAAGCGCATGATCCGCCGGGCTATTCTCAAAGCGGTAGCCATTCCCGGCTACCAGGTGCCGTTCGGCGGTCGCGAAATGCCGATGCCCTACGGCTGGGGCACTGGCGGCATCCAGTTGACCGCCAGCGTCATCGGCGAGAACGACGTGCTGAAGGTGATTGACCAGGGCGCCGATGACACCACCAACGCGGTGTCGATTCGTCAGTTCTTTAAGCGTGTTACCGGCGTCGCCACCACCGAGCGTACCGAAGACGCCACCCTGATCCAGACCCGCCATCGCATCCCGGAGACGCCGCTGGTGGAGGATCAGATCCTGATCTACCAGGTGCCGATCCCGGAGCCGCTGCGCTTTATCGAGCCGCGTGAAACCGAAACCCGCACCATGCACGCCCTGGAAGAGTACGGCGTGATGCAGGTGAAACTGTATGAAGATATCGCCCGCTTCGGCCATATCGCCACCACCTACGCCTACCCGGTGAAGGTCAATGGCCGCTACGTGATGGATCCCTCGCCGATCCCGAAATTCGATAACCCGAAAATGCATATGATGCCGGCGCTGCAGCTGTTCGGCGCCGGGCGCGAAAAGCGGATCTACGCCGTGCCGCCCTATACCCCGGTGGAGAGTCTCGATTTCGACGACCACCCATTTACCGTCCAGGAGTGGGATGAACCCTGCGCCATCTGCGGCTCGCGCCACAGCTACCTCGACGAAGTGGTGCTGGATGACAGCGGCCAGCGGATGTTTGTCTGCTCCGATACCGACTATTGCCGCCAGCAGAGCGAGGGGCAGAAAAAATGAACCAGCCATTACTTGCTGTGAATAACCTGACCCATCTCTACGCCCCGGATAAAGGTTTTCGCGATGTCTCCTTCGAGCTGTGGCCGGGAGAAGTGCTCGGCATCGTCGGCGAGTCCGGCTCCGGTAAAACCACCCTGCTGAAGGCAATCTCCGCCCGCCTGACGCCGCAGCGGGGCGAGGTGCTGTACCAGCAGTGCTCGCTGTACGCCATGAGCGAAGCCGAACGCCGCCGCCTGCTGCGCACCGAATGGGGGGTGGTGCATCAGCACCCAATGGACGGTCTGCGTCGCCAGGTCTCCGCCGGGGGCAACATCGGCGAACGGCTGATGGCCACCGGCGCCCGCCACTACGGCAACATTCGCGCCACCGCTGAAAAGTGGCTGCAGGAGGTGGAGATCCCGCCCTCGCGCATCGACGACCTGCCCACCACCTTCTCCGGCGGCATGCAGCAGCGTCTGCAGATTGCCCGCAATCTGGTCACCCAGCCGAAGCTGGTGTTTATGGATGAACCCACCGGCGGGCTGGATGTGTCCGTGCAGGCGCGGCTGCTTGATCTGCTGCGTGGCCTGGCGGTGGAGCTGAATCTGGCGGTAGTGATTGTTACCCACGATCTCGGCGTCGCCCGCCTGCTGGCGAACCGACTGCTGGTGATGAAGCAGGGCCAGGTGGTGGGCCGGGTGGGCACCACCGGCTCGTCCACGGGCAACCACCTCCACTTCGAGGTCCGCGTCAACGGCAGCCGGGTGGACCCGGTGAACTACTTCAAGAGCAAGACCCTCTATGTCCAGTCCAGGGGCAGAAAAGTTCAGCTGAAGCACTAAAAAACAAGGTCCGCAAGCGTGTATTTTGCTTGCGGACCTTGTTTTTTGTTCGGATATTCAGATGACGTAAAAATCCCCCGGGGAGTCGGTGCGGATCAGATCGGCAACGGTGATCTTGTCCAGATAGTCGTTGATGATCTTGTCCAGCCCCTGCCACATGGCTAAGGTGCGGCACTCAGACGACTGGCCGCAGGGGGGAGCGCCCGGTTCCAGACAGGATACGGGGGCCAGGGAGTCCTCTGTCAGGCGCAGGATGCTGCCCACGGTATAGTTGTCC